>Ga0314772_1000298_pt1 | contig 27767 bp, 23 predicted proteins | sample MetaGCBIW2018_FD_204520 | JGI IMG/M metagenome (GOLD analysis project Ga0314772, IMG submission 204520) | Cryopeg brine microbial communities from Beaufort Sea near Barrow, Alaska, United States - CBIW 2018 | ecosystem: Environmental > Aquatic > Marine > Coastal | place: USA: Alaska | collected... | reverse complement strand
GCACGTCCTTACCCAGGCCGGCACCCTTGATGGCCGCGGTAATCGCGAGCATCTCGCGCATTCCGGGTCCGCCCTTGGGTCCCTCGTAGCGGATGACGACCACGTCGCCTGCGGTGATCTTGCCCTCGGTCAAAGCGTCCAGCGCCTTGCGCTCCCCCTCAAAGACCCGTGCGGTCCCCTCGAACACATCCGTGTCGAAGCCTGCTGACTTCACCACGGCGCCGTCGGGCGCGAGCGAGCCATGCAGGATGGTGATGCCGCCAGTCTTGTGAATGGGGTTGTTCAGCGCGCGCACCACGCGGCCGTCGATCTTGTTGGGCTTCAGCTCATCAAGGTTCTCGGCCATAGTCTTGCCGGTCACGGTCATTACGTCTCCGTGCATCATGCCAGCGTCCAACAGCGTCTTCATGACGGCGGGCACGCCACCCACGCGGTCCACGTCGTTCATCACGAACTGGCCAAAGGGCTTCAGGTCGCCCAGGTGAGGGACCTGATCCGCGATGCGAGAGAAGTCGTCAAGAGTGAGGTCCACGTACGCCTCTTTTGCGATGGCGAGCAGGTGCAGCACCGCGTTGGTCGAGCCGCCAAAAGCCATCACTACGGCGATGGCGTTCTCAAACGCCTCCTTGGTCATGATGTCGCGCGCGGTGATTCCCAGGCGCAGCATGTTGACCACTGCCTCGCCCGACTTGTGCGCGTACATGTCGCGGCGACGGTCGGGGCTGGGCGGCGACGCGGAGCCCGGAAGCGACATCCCGAGCGCCTCTCCCACCGATGCCATGGTGTTGGCGGTAAACATGCCGCCACAAGCGCCTTCGCCGGGGCAAATGGCCTTCTCGATCGCGAGGCGGTCTTCCTCGGACATGAGCCCGGCGGAACACGCTCCGACGGCTTCGAACGCGTCGATGATCGTGACGTCCTTGTTCATGCCGTCGGACAGCGTGACGTTGCCGGGCATGATCGAGCCCGCGTACAGGAACACCGAGGCCAGATCGAGCCGTGCGGCGGCCATTAACATGCCGGGCAGGGACTTGTCGCAGCCGGCCAGCAACACCGAGCCGTCGAGGCGCTCGGCCTGCATGACGACCTCGACGGAGTCGGCGATGACGTCGCGCGACACCAGCGAGTAGTGCATGCCCTCGTGGCCCATCGAGATGCCGTCGGACACGGAAATGGTGCCGAACTCCAGCGGGTAGCCGCCGCCGGCGTGCACGCCCTCCTTCGATGCCTGCGCGAGGCGCTGCAGCGACAGGTTGCACGGAGTGATCTCGTTCCACGAACTCGCGATGCCGATCTGCGGCTTGACCCAGTCGTCGTCACCCATTCCTACGGCGCGGAGCATGCCACGTGCGGCGGTGGCTTCGATGCCATCGGTGACCTGGCGTGAACGGGGCTTGATGTCGAATTCAGTCATGTCCCAGAGTTTAGGACCTTCGACGCGCGCGTGCCGCCTGGACCCGTTGAGCAGTAGCCGATGCGGCGGGGGGGCAAGCGGGAAAATCGCCGCCGACCGGGGCTTGACATTGACGCAGCGTCAACTTCTATGCTGTCACCATGAACCCCACCTCGCCGGGCGCGAACCGCGAAAGCTACGACGTCGGTGAGGTAGCGCGCCTCAGCGGCGTCACCAGCCGCACGCTGCGCCACTACGACGCGATCGGCTTGCTCCCGCCCGCCTGGACGGGCCAAGACGGGCGGCGTCACTACGGTCCCCAGGAGTTGTTGCGCCTGCAACACATCCTGGTGCTACGCGAACTGGGTGTGCCGCTGTCAACTGTCCAAAGCATCGTCGAGGAGGACGACGACGCGGCCACGATCGCCCTGTTAAGAGAGCATCGGCGCGCGCTGGACAACGAACGCGACCGGTTCGCGACCCTGTCCGCGACGGTCGCGCACACCATCGAGTCAATAGAACACGGAGTCGCGCTTACGTCCGAGCAGATCCTCGATGGCTTCTCCCACAACAGGTACGCGCCCGAGTCCCGCGAGCGCTGGGGCGCGCCGGTAGTCGACCGTGCGTACACGCAGTGGCGCGACCTGGGCCCCGACGCCCAGGCTGCGCACCTCGCCGAACACGACGCAATATCTGCAGCTATTGCAGAACTGGCGTCAACCGGCGCCGACCCTACGGGGGCATCGGCGCAGGAGCTGGTCGCCCGCCACTTCGCGTGGGTGAGTCGGCTCTGGACGCCCAACGCGGAGTCGTACACGGGCCTGGGGCAGATGTACTTGGACGACGCGCGATTCCGCGCGAGCTACGACAAATACGGGACCGGCACCGCGGAGTTTCTGCGCCGCGCCATGGAGGTCTACGCAAGCAGGTTATAGCCACCCGCCCGACGGTGCCGCTTGCGTTCGGGCGTGAAAGTGGCCCAACGTTCCGGCTGAGTGCGGAAATTGGCGCTTTAGGCGGGACAGTGGAGCACTAAACCGTCTAAACGCGAGCGATCGCCAGCCGCAGAGCGGCCTCGGAGACCACCGAACTCGAGACCGATGAACTGACGATGTCGGGAATAGTTGACGCATCACCGAACGTTGCACCGGGCAAGCGCCTGAGACAGCCGCTCTCACCCCAAACCTCATCGTTAGGAAGGTTCGTCATGACCAAAATTGGATACATCGTCGGCTCACTCGCCGCAGGCTCAATCAACCGCCACGTAGCGCAGGCAATCGCCTCGCTCGCGCCCGAGGGAGTCGAGTTCGTTGAACTCAACTACTCCAAGCTCGGCCAGTACTCCTATGACCTTGACGCCGACTACCCCGCAGAGGCACGCAAGTGGAAGCAGGCAATCGAGGATGTTGACGGCGTCATCATCGTCACCCCCGAGTATCTCCGCTCCATCCCCGGCGCACTCAAGAACGCGATCGACTTCGCATCGCGCCCCTGGGGCACCAACTCCTTCAACGGCAAGCCCGTCGCGATCGCTGGCGCCTCGGTGGGCGCAGTCGGCACCGCCGCTGCTCAGCAGCACCTGCGCGCGATCCTGGGCCACCTCAACGCACCCACCTTGGGCCAGCCCGAGGTCTTCCTCAAGTTCACCCCCGAGGACTTTGGCGCCAACGGCGAGGTCAACAACCCCGCCACTCTTGCGCTGCTCGAGGGCTTCGTCGCCGCTGCCGTCGCACACGTACAGCACTACGCGACCGTAGCCGCATAGCCACATAGCCACACGGTAAACGTGGGGACGCCCCCCCCTTCGCGTCCCCGACTAAGCAAGAGCCGCCCGGCCGGATCCTTCACTATCTTTGGATCTGCGCTCTAGGGCGGCTCTTGTGCGTCCGGGCGAGGCTGCGCCGTCACCACGTACGGAGCCGCAGCGGTACGTGAGGAACGCGCGCTCGCGGTGTCACCACGTATGGATCGCCGAACAAGCGTGACGACGCCACCTAACTCGGGAACAGACTTGCTCGCCGCGCGGTTGCACCACCCATGAACGCCAATGCCGCCGCGCCAACCGACGAACGCGCCAACGTCAAGCCAGCCCCGGCATCGGCCGTCTGGTGGGTCCGTCGCGACGCCCGCCTCAGCGACAATCCGGCGCTCCTCGCTGCGCAGGCCGATGGGCAAGCCGCCGCAGTCTTCGCGTGGGTACCGGCGCTGCACTTCTGGTCGGGGCGCCGCGTGGCTCACCTCGCCCGCGTGCTGTGGAGCCTGAATCAGGACATCGGCGGGAAGCTGGGAGTACGCAAGGCCCCGGCGGCCGATGCCGTGCTCGCCACCGCCCGCGAACATCAGGCGATGACCGTGTGGGCCACGCAGGAATTCTCACCGTCAGGCATCGCCGAGCAGGACGCGGTGCGCGAGGCGCTGAAGTCCGATGGCCGCGAACTCAAGTTCGTCGGCTCGCCCTATGCCGTCTCACCCGGCTCGGTCCTCAAGGGCGATGGCACGGAGTACAAGGTGTTCACTCCGTTCCGCAACGCCTGGCGCGAGCGCGGCTGGCGCGCGCCCGCCGCGGACGCGGACCCCCACGGATTTGTGACGGTCAGCAGCGACGTGTCGCTCGACCTCTACGCAGCACACGGCGACACCTCAGACCCCGTCACCCCGAGCCGCGAGTTCCGTGAGGAGCGGATCCTTGCCGACGCGCGCGACTTTGTGGAGTCACACGTCGACCAGTACCAGGACACGCGCAACGTTCCGGCAGCGAACGGTACGTCGGGGCTGTCCGTGCCCTTGGCCTTTGGGCAAATCCACCCGCGCACGGTCTTGGCGTGGACCGCGCACGCCCGTAGCGCATCGGCGCGAGTCTTCGAATCCGAGATCGCGTGGCGAGAGTTTCACGCGGACGTGCTGTGGCACTATCCCACCGCGCACCGCAAATCCCTCAGGCCGGTGCTTGCCGACGACTCGTGGAACACCGGCACGGCCGCCGATAAGGCGTTCGTCGCGTGGCGGGACGGCCTCACGGGTTTTCCCCTGGTGGACGCCGGTATGCGGGAATTGAAGGCGACCGGGACCATGCACAACCGGGTGCGGATGGTCGTCGCCAGCTTCCTGGTCAAGGACCTACACCTGCCGTGGCAGCGTGGGGCTGACTACTTCCGCCGCGCGCTACTCGACTACGACCACGCGCAGAACCAGCTGAACTGGCAGTGGGTGGCGGGAACCGGGCGTGACGCGTCGCCGTTCTTCCGGGTGTTCAACCCCACCACGCAACTAGAGAAATTCGATCCAGACCACGCGTACGTGAACGAGTGGGTGCCCGACCTCGATACGCCCGCGTACCCCGCACCTATGGCCGACCACGCGGTGGAGCGGACCGTCACGCTGGATGCGCTCAAGGACTCACGGCCGTAACTCCCGAAATTTCTGGAACGTAACCGTAAGATGTGACGTATGTCACATCAAGAGGTCGATGCGTGGATGGCCGCGTACGACAACCCCGTTAAGGAAGTTGTCCAGCGCATCCGCCGCATCATCCTGGCGTGCGACGACCGGATCACTGAATGCGTCAAGTGGCACGCGCCCACATTTGTTTACGAGGGCAACCTCGCGAGCTTCTATCCCAAGTCGATGGACTACGCCACGCTGATGTTTCACCAGGGCGCGCTCATCCCCGGTAACTTCCCGCACCTGACGGGTCAAGGAACCGACGCACGGGCGATGAAGATTGTCTCGATCGCGGAGGCCGAAGATCGCCGCGACGAACTGGGGGAAATCATTCAAGCCTGGATCGCGCTCCGGGAAGAGTCACTCGCAAGACGCTAGGAGAGCGCCGCGGCTCTACCGCTCCTGCCGCGAATGGTCGGCTTCAGTGCCGCGGAGCGCATCGCGCACAGCCGCCCTTAAGTCGGGTAGCACGTCCGTAGCGAACCACGGATTCTTGGTATGCCAGCGGAAGTTCAGCGGCGACGGGTGGACGAGCGGAAAGAACTCCGGCCCAAACCGCCGGTAGTCGCGCACCGTTTCGGTGAGCGTCACGCGGCGCGCAGACGGGATGTAGTGCGTCTGTGCGTACCGGCCAACGAGCAGTGTCAATTGGACGTTGGACATGAGCTCAAACAACGGCGGGTGCCACCGCTGAGCGACGCCCTTGCGTGGTGGCAGATCACCGCTGGGCCCCTTGCCGGGGTAGTAGAAATCCATCGGCAACAGGGCGAACAGGCTCGGGTTCCGGAACTGCTCTGCGGTGACGCCCAGCCAGTCCATCAGCCTCTTGCCGCTGAGGTCGTCCCACGGCACGCCGCTGGTCTGCGCCTTAATCCCCGGCGCCTGTCCGATCAGCACGATTCTGGCAGATGTAGACGCAGTGAACAGTGGCCGCCAACCGCGCTCCTGCATGAGGACATTGGACTCGTCGTCGATGATGGCCTGGCGAACAGCCTCGAAGTCGTCCATCAATTCGAGTCGTCGTCCGACTCGCCGGCTTGACCCAGTGCCGGTGCCGGTGCCGCGTAGGTGATGACCCCATCTTCCACCTGCGCGAAGTCCGTCATCGTCGCGGGCCGAGTGGTCGACTCCGACATGATGTCAAACACCTTCACCCCCGCGACAATCAGCGCATCCGTGATGAGGCGGCGGTGGCATCGCCAGGGCACCGCCTCGCTACACATGATCGCGGGCACAGAAGCGTCCGCGATTGTCAGCAACTCCGTCAGTCCGGCGCGGAACTTGTCGGTGGCCATGTAGTCCGCGTAGTCACGAAACGCCTTGACCCGCCAACCGCCGTTCGGACTCTCCACCCCGGCCGGCGTATGCCGGCGACCGCCTATCGCCTGCAGCCAGCTGTATCGGATATCTGCGGGCAACGCGCTCTGGATCGCGTCCTGGTTCCACTGCGGAAATTTTCGCGACGACGGATAGGAACGGACGTCCACCAGGTGGTTGACGCCGTTGGCGCGCAACATCGTCAGCACCTCGCCAAACTCGCGAGTGGAGTGGCCGATGGTGAACATTACTCAGCGATCACTCGCCGGTCATGACCAGATTCACCGGCTCACTGCCCGAACGGAGCGCATCAATCTGTGCGTGTACCAGGTCTGTGTAGCGGCGGTTGGTCAGTTCGGTGTTGCCTGCGATGTGTGGCGCGATGATCGCTCCGGGCGCCGACCACAGCGGGTGACCCTCGGGGAGCGGCTCGGGGTCGGTGACGTCGAGCGCGGCGCGCAACCTTCCCGACTCTAGCTCGGCCACTAGCGCGTCAGTGTCGACGCACGCGCCACGCCCCACGTTCACCAGCAGAGCGCCGTCCGGCATCTCCGCCAAGAACTTCGCGTCAACAAGCTTGTCGGTGTGCTCGTTGTGTGGGGTCACGAGGAATACCAGTTCCGCGTCTGGCAACACTGTGTGGATGTCGGCGATCGCGTGCACCACCGTGCCATCCGTTGCCGTGCGGGCGGTCGTGGCCACCCCCTCCACGTCCACTTCTAACGCGCGCAAGCGCGAACCGATCGCGGCGCCGATGCTGCCGTAGCCCACGACGAGCGCCTTCCGATCGGCCAGTGATGGGTAGCCGTTGAATTGCTCCCAGACCCCGCGGCGTTGGGCAGCGAGCACCTCCACTAGCCGGCGCTGGCTCGCGAGCGCGAGCGTGATCGCGAACTCCGCGGTGCGCGTGTCGTGCACACCCCGCGCGTTCGCGAGCGCAATTCCCTTAGGGACAAACGGGGCCGCTTGCTCGTAGCCAGCGGACGGAATCTGGATGACAGCCAGGTTTGGGCACGTGGCAAGGCGTCCGTACAGTTTCCCTCCGCCGCTGAAGTGAGGGATGCAAGCGATGGTGAGCCTATCGCGCTCATCCGGGTCGATGTCGTTGCTACTGGGGTCCCAAACAATGACGCGCGCATCGGCGCCTACGTCGCCCAGGGCATCGGCGATTGCGGGATGAGGAACGGAGATAGTGATCATCTGGCTAGTTTTGCATACGCCGCGCGGCGTCTTGTCCGGACGGGCGCGCCAGCCACAGCATCGGCTGATGCTGGGGTCACCTCCGCCCCTTGACGCCCCCTATGCGAATGTCGGCATAGTTACGTACAGTGTGAGCCATGCACGCAAATACGAATCCCTTCAATCCCGGCGCGGGTAACCCTCCCTTCGCCCTGGTGGGCCGCGACGACGAACTCGCGGCGTGCACCGCCGCTGTGGAACGACTATCGCTTGGCAGGGGTGCGCGCGGGATCGTGGCCTATGGCCTGCGCGGTACTGGCAAGACCGTGCTGCTCGGGCAGTTCACGTCCATTGCCGCCGCGCACGGGTGGATGGCGCTGAGGGTCGAGTCTGATCCGAGCGCATCGAGCCCGTTCATCGAGCGGCTGGCGGACCGACTGTCCATCCAGTTGCGCGCGCTGGTCACGCCGACCATGTCGGAACGCGCCCGGGCCGCGCTGGGCGCCTTCAAGTCCTTCCGTGTCGCGGTCGGGCTCGACGAGGTGTCCTTTGGCGTGGAAATCGCCCCGCGCTACGCGCGCCCTTACACCGGCAAAGTCACCCTGGACCTTCCCGACCTGCTGGTGACGATCGCCCAGGTACAGGTGGAACGTAGGGCTGGCATCATGGTCGCCGTCGACGAGATGCAGGACCTCACGGGCGAGGAGCTAAACGCCTTGCTCCGCGCGGTGCAGGACGCGAACCTGGAAAATCTGCCCCTCCTCGTGTGTGGCGCTGGGCTTCCGTCACTGCCGCGGATCCTGGGTACCGCGCGCTCGTACGCGGAGCGCATGTTCGACTACCGCAACCTCGGGCCGCTCGATGCGGCCGCCACCCGCCGCGCCTTGGTGGAACCGGTGACCAGCCTGGGCGAGGCGTGGTCCCACGACGCGTTGGACGTCCTCGAACCAGTGACCGCGGGCTACCCGTACTTCATTCAGGTGTTCGGCAAGGCTGCTTGGGACGTGGCGGCGTTCTCGCCCATCGACGCGGCCGACGCGAAGGTGGCCACCTCCATCGGCTTCGAGGAGCTCGATCAGGGTTTCTTCCTGGCCCGGTGGGATCGAGCGACTACCGCCGAGCAGCGCTACCTGACCGTGATGGCCGCGGATGGCGACGGGCCGTCGCTGGCGCGCGACGTAGCCAAGCGCCTGGGAAGAAAGCAAGAAGCACTGAGCGCGATCCGCGGCAGGCTGGTCGGAAAGGGGATCATCTTTTCCCCCAAGCGCGGCCAAATTGCCTTCACCGTGCCCGGTATGGCGACGTTCATCCGCCGCGCGGCGGAGCTGGATCGCTAACCGCTGAGCGCTACTCGCTGACGCCCGCGCGCTGCAGGATGATCTCGCGCACACGGCCCGCGTCCGCCTGGCCGCGGGTGATCTTCATGACCGCGCCCACGATCGCACCTGCCGCCTGAATCTTGCCCTCTTGGAGTTTCGCCAGTACGTCGGGTTGCGCGGCCAGCGCCTCGTCCACCGCTGCCTCCAACGCGGAGTCGTCCGACACCACCTCGAGCCCGCGAGCGGCGACCACGGCCTTGGGCGAGCCCTCTCCAGCCAACACGCCCTCGAGCGCCTGTCGCGCCAGCTTGTCGTTGATGGTTCCGGCGTCGACGAGCGACTGCAGTTCGGCGATGTCGGCTGGCGTCACGGGAAGAGTTGCAACATCCACCTCGCGCTCGTTCGCAATGCGGGCAAGCTCACCCATCCACCACTTACGGGCGGCCTGCGGCTTGGCTCCCGCCGCGACGGTGTCGGCGATCAGGTCCAGGGCATCGGCGTTGATCGCGTCGCGCATCTCCATGTCCGCGAAGCCCCAGTCTGCCTGCAGGCGCTTGCGCATCTTGGCCGGGTGCTCGGGGATGGTGCCGCGCAGCTCCTCGACCCACTCGCGCGACGGCTGCACGGGAAGCATGTCGGGCTCGGGGAAGTAACGGTAGTCCTCAGCCTCCTCCTTGGAGCGCCCCGGCGTCGTGGACTTGTCTTCCTCGTGCCAATGACGAGTCTCCTGAACCACGGGCTTGCCCGCGCTCAGCAGGTCCGCTTGCCGGCCCGCCTCGTGGTGGATGGACGCCTCGATCGCGCGCAGCGAGTTGACGTTCTTGGTCTCCGAGCGCTTACCGAGCGGTATCGCGGACTGATCCTCGCCATCGGCCGCTTTGGCGCGGAGTGAGAGGTTGACATCAGCACGGACCGAGCCCTGCTCCATACGCCCGTCGGAGATCCCGAGGGCCTTCACAATGTCGCGGATGGTGGCGACGTAGGCGCGCGCCACCTCTGCGGTGCGGTTGCCCATGCCCTCAATAGGGTGGGTCACAATCTCGACGAGTGGCACACCGCCGCGGTTGTAGTCCACCAGCGAATAGTCAGCGCCCTGAATACCACCGGAGCCACCCTTGTGGGTATTCTTTCCGGCGTCCTCTTCGATATGGGCGCGCTCGATGCCAATCATCACGGCGGTGCCGTCGTCCAGCACCACCTCGAGCTCTCCCTCGTAACACGTGGGCTCGTCGAACTGAGAGATCTGGTAGTCCTTGGAAAGGTCAGGGTAGAAGTAGTTCTTGCGCGCGAACCGGCTCGACTCGCGAATCGAGCAGCCCAGGGACAATCCCAGGCGAATCGCGCTCTCGATAGCCTTCTGGTTGGGCACCGGCATGGCGCCGGGAAGCCCCAGGCAGACCGGGCAGACCTGGGTGTTTGGCTCTGCCCCAAACTCGTTGGCGCAACCGCAGAACATCTTGGTCTTGGTGTTCAGCTCGACGTGGACCTCGATGCCAAAAACTGGGTCAAAGTCGCGGGTCGCCGATTCGTAGTTGTAGCTCATGCGCGGGCCTCCGCTGTGTCGATTTCGAGCGTGGGGGCTTGATCCATCAGCGAACCGCCCCATTCGGCAACAAGCGCGGCCTCGAGAGCCGCCCCGACGCGGTACAGGCGCGCGTCCTCGCGGGCGGGTGCCAAGATCTGGAAGCCCGTGGGCAGTCCGTCCTCAGGCGCAACACCGGATGGCAGCGACATACCCGGGATACCAGCGAGGTTAGCCGGGATGGTCGCGACGTCGTTGAGGTACATCGCGAGCGGGTCGTCGATGCGCTCCCCCAGCTTGAAGGGCGTCGTGGGGGTGGTAGGCGAGACCAGCACGTCGGCCAGCTCGAACGCGGCGGCGAAGTCCTGCTGAATCAGGGTGCGCACCTTCTGCGCGGAACCGTAATACGCGTCGTAGAACCCCGCGCTGAGGGCGTAGGTTCCCAGCACGATCCGCCGCTTGACCTCGTCGCCAAAGCCCGCGGCTCGCGTCGCCGCCATCGTGCGTTCGACGGTCCCCGTCTCCACGCGGAGCCCAAAGCGAACCGAGTCAAACTTGGCCAGGTTGCTAGAGGCCTCCGCCGGCAAAATCAAGTAATACGCGGCGAGCGCGTACTGGAAGTTGGGGCACGAGACCTCGACGATCTCCGCACCCGCATCGCGCAGCTTGTCCAGGCTCTCCTGGAACCGCTGCTTCACACCGGGCTGATACCCGCCAGCATCGTCTCCGGGTTCTCCGGTTGCAAAGTCTCCGTTTGCAAAGTTTCCGTCGCCACGCAACTCCTTCACGACGCCGATGCGCATTCCGGTCAGGTCCCCGCGCGCACCCTCACGAGCGGCCGCGACCACTGCGGGCACGGGCTCGTTCAATGAGGTCGCGTCCATCTCGTCGTGGCCGCCCATGACCTCGTGCAACATTGCCGTATCCAGCACGGTGCGCCCGCACGGGCCCAGCTGATCAAGCGACGAGGCGAGCGCAATAGCGCCATAGCGGGAGACTCCACCGTAGGTGGGCTTCACCCCCACGGTTCCGGTGAATGAGGCGGGCTGACGGATGGATCCGCCGGTGTCCGAGCCGACCGCCAGCGGCGATTCCCACGCAGCAAGCGCGGCCGAGCTACCGCCACCAGACCCGCCGGGGATGCGCTCAAGATCCCACGGGTTGTGCGTGGGACCGTAGCCCGAGTGCTCGGTGGAGGAGCCCATCGCGAACTCATCGAGGTTGGTCTTGCCCAGGATCGGCATGCGCGCCTCGCGAATTTTGCGCGTCACGGTCGCGTCGTAAGGAGGAATCCACCCCTCGAGAATTTTCGAGCCCGACGTAGTAGGCAGACCCTTGGTGACGAGCAGGTCCTTGAGCGCGATCGGCACCCCGGCCAGCGCCGGCAGTGCCTTGCCCCCGGCGCGGTCCGCGTCCACGGAGGCAGCCGTCGCGAGTGCACCCTCGGCGTCGACGTGCAGGAACGCATGCACGGCCCCGTCGACGGCGCCAATGCGGTCGAGGTGGGCCTGCGTCAACTGCACGGAAGTCACGTGGCCAGCGGCCATGGCATCGGCCATCTGAGCGGCGGTGGCGCGAATAATTTCGCCTGCATTGTTCCAGTCGGTCATGCTTCCTCCCCCAAAATCTGTGGCACGCGGAACCGACCGTCCTCAGATGCGGGAGCGGCGGACAGCGCCTGCTCCTGCGTGAGAGACAGCCGAACCACGTCTTCGCGGTGAATATTCGCCATCGGGATGGGGTGCGACGTCGCGACCACGTCCGAGTCGGCGACCTCTGCCACCTTCGCGACGGCGTCGACGATCGCGGAAAGCTGACCCGCCATGCGGTCCAGGTCCTGGTCAGTCATGTCAATGCGGGCGAGCGCCGCGAGGCGCGCCACATCGGAGCGTTCTAGGGAAGACATGGGGCGAGTCTAATGCGTTCGCGGCTTCGTACCGGTCTGCTTCGCGGTGTCGCTGGATCCGCGCCACGGCTCACCGTCAGACGCTTAACGCGAGCTCGGATCCCACGAGTATCCGATGAGCTGGATGCCCTTGTCTGCGGCGCCCGCCTCACCGGCGGGCACGCGGGATACGGACCCGTCCGGGTGGTCCACGACGAGCCAGTCAAGGTCCGTTCGCCGCGTGAATCCAAGCCGTTCGTAAAGCCGGTGCGCGGAGTGCATGTGCGACATAGTCGAGAGCACCACGCGCTTTGCGCCCCTCTCCACGGCAAAATCCATGCCTGCGCGGGTGAGTTTCTCGCCAAGTCCGCGCCCGCGCTCGATCGGTGAGACGGCCAGCATGCGGAACTCGAACTCCTCGGGGCCCGCCACCTCGATGAAGGGGCTGCCGGGAGGCACGACCGTCAGCGTGCCGACTATCGCTCCAGCCCCACCCTCGCCATCGGACATCATCAGCAAGTGCGCGCTCTTTGCGCGGGCGCGCGCGTCGCGCAGAGCGACCAGGTAGGGGTGGGCTTGGTCGACGAGCCCATCGGCTAAATACGCCAACGCGGTGAGTTCGCCGATCTCGGAGATGCGGCTGCCTTCGCTCTCTGCCACCTCGCGAATTAACTCGGTCATGGAATGCTCCTCGCTGGGGAGCAGCTACCACACACTTTGCTCATGACGCCCCCTAAATCGTGGCGGACATTGCCCGCTATTGGCGAAACCTTTGCCACTAATGTAGACCTCCGGTGGCGTCTTGGCTACTGATTTAGCCCGCGAGTTTTTAACGCGAGCGAACGACGCTAAGGCAGAATACGCTGAGTGTGGCCGGAGATCGCTGACGAAAGTAGGGCGTTTATCGCGAACGCCGAGGCGTCGGCGAGTTTGACCACGTCGGGCGACAGCAGCCACTGAATCTGGAGCCCGTCCATCACGGCGATAATGCTGCACGCCGCGGCGTCGATCGCGTCGTCGGTAGGCGGGTCGTCCTTGTCACACACGTCTACGAGGGCAGCCTGCACCTCGCCGCGAAGTGTGTTGTACCTGTCGATGAAGAATTCCTTGGCCGGGTGGTTATCGGTGACCGATTCGGAGGACAGCACGGCGAACGCCTGAACGATGCCGGGACGCCCCTCGTTCATCCGGGCGGTCAGTACGAGGTGTTCAAAGAGGTCAAGGCCACCCGGAATGTGGTGGCCCTCGAGGTGCTCGACGTCGGTGCGGTCGCGATACAAAAGGACCTCAAGCAACAGTTTGTCCTTGGACCCGAAATGGTGCAAAACCCCTGCGTGAGTCATGCCCACCTGCTCTGCGATCTCCGCGAGCGACCCATTTTTGTAGCCCTTGTTTCCAAACACCACCATAGCGGCGCTGAGTATCTCCTCGCGCTTACGACGGGTCTCTTCACGGGGCTTGGATACCCGTGAGGTTGCACTTTGAGCCATGCCGCCACAGTAACGGAAACATAACAGTTTGGCGTCAATGCGTCGGAGAGTTGCCAAACTTACTAACGAGTAAGTAAGGTTTCAAATATTCCCACCCAACGAAGTGAACGTGGAGTAGCAAACGTGACGACGAAGTCTCCGGAGGCACCGGCCTCAAGCATGGCTGATGGCGAGTCTGTCGCCCCCCTCGTGGCTGCCCTCAGCCTCGACGAGAAGGTGCAGTTGTTGACAGGTGAGACCGCATGGCGACTCTTTGGGATGCCGCAGATTGGCTTACGGTCAATGGCACTGTCGGACGGCCCAGTGGGAGTCCGCGGGACCGGTGAGATCCCGGGGGCAACCAGCCTGCTTATGCCCTCTCCGAGCGGCCTCGCGGCCACCTGGAATCTCGCTGCCGCTCGACGCGCGGGCGTGATGTTCGCCACCGAAGCTAGGCGCCTGGGCATCGACCTCGTCCTCGCCCCCCAAGTCAACATTCAGCGCACCCCCATCGGCGGGCGGCACTTCGAGTGCTACTCCGAAGACCCATACCTCACTACGCAGGTCGCGGCAGCTGCCGTGAGCGCGATGCAGGACGCCGGCGTCGCCGCGTGTGTCAAGCACTACGTAGCGAACGACTCGGAGAACTACCGCACTGAATACGTGTCCCGCGTCCCCGAGCAAGCACTGCGCGAGGTCTACATGGCACCATTTGAGCACCTCGTCACCGAGGTCGGTGTGTGGTCCGTGATGGCCGCATACAACGGGGCCGACGCCGGCGATGAGTCCGCTCCGATGACCGAACACGATTACCTCGTGAACGACGTGCTCAAGGGCGAATGGGGCTTCGACGGCGTCGTCCTCAGCGACTGGATGGCCACCAATTCCACCATAGAGTCGGCCCTGGGCGGGCTCGACCTGATCATGCCCGGCCCCGGCGGACCGTGGGAGGACAACCTCCTGCAGGCTGTGCGGCGCGGCGACGTGCCCGAGTCGGTGATCGACGACAAGGTGGTGCGCATCCTGCGTCTCGCACAGCGCACGGGTGGTCTCGGCGACACCATCCCTGCCCCGCCCCGACCGGACGACGCAAAGTTCCTGCGCACCCTCGCGGCCGAGGCGACTGTGGTGCTCCGCCGTGGCGACAACTACATTGTCGACCCAGCGCAGACCAAGAGCATCACGCTGATAGGCCCCAACGCCGTCAACGCCTACGTCCTAGGTGGCGGCAGTTCCACCGTGCAGCCCCACTACGTTGTCAGTCCGACCTCTGGCCTGCAGGCGGCGTTTCCGGACGCGGACATCACACTGCTACGCGGAGGATCCGCACTGGTGCACACGCCAGCCGCCGCAGTGCAGACGGACCTCACGGATCCGGTGACCGGCAAGCCCGGCATCGCGATTACTGAACTCGATGCGGGGGGTCACGTCGTCGCGAGCCTCATCGACGCGGCATGGACGGGCTGGCACAAAGGCCCGACGTCCGACTGCACCGACGTGGTGCTCGAGGCGGACCTGGCCTTGCGCGAAGCCGGCGACCACCGCATCGACGTAGGCGTTGTGGGGGCCCACCGAATCCTGATCAACGGCGTCGTGGTCTCGGAGTCAGACGTCGAGGTGAACGCGAGCGCGATTTTGGACTCCAGCGCAAACTCTCCGCTGGGCGCTGGCCTTACCGTCACGACCGACGCACCCCGCACTGTGCGGATCCGGGTCGAGCTAAAGACTGTTGACGCCGGTGGCTACGGCCGCTGGGTTCGCGCGGACTTCCGCCATGCCCGTCCCGGTCCCTCGATCGAAGACGAGATCCGCGAGGCCGTCGACACCGCGCGCGACGCCGACGTCGTGGTAATGGTTGTCGGCACCAATTCCGAAGTCGAATCTGAGGGATGGGACCGCATTGGCCTGGCGCTTCCCGGCCGACAGGACGAGCTGGTTCGCCGTGTGCTCGAGGTCGCCCCCGACGCGATTGTGGTCGTCAACGCGGGTGCCCCCGTGCTCCTGCCATGGCTCGACGAGGCCAAAACCGTGTTGTGGTCGTGGTTCCCGGGTCAGGAATGCGGCAATGCGATCGCAGACGTCATCACTGGCAAAACCGAGGCCGCGGGCCGCCTCCCGTGGACGCTTCCCGCCTCCGAAGCAGACGTTCCGATCATGGATACGGCCCCCGACGCGGACATGGTGTTGAACTACCCCGAAGGCGTCCACGTGGGCTATCGCGAGTGGGAGCGCACAGAGAACGTGCCTGCCGCGCCCTTCGGCCACGGACTCGGGTGGACAGACTTCGAATACGGCCCCGAGGCGACGGCCTCCGTGGCGTCCGATGGTACGGTCGCCGTGTCTATTACCGTCACCAATACCGGTAGCCGCGATGGCGCCGAGGTAGTCCAGGCATACATCGAGGCACCGTCCCCGAGCCCCGCGGGCATCGAGAGGCCAATCCGCTGGCTCGGCGGTTTCGAACGCCTACGCGTCGGCGCGGGCAAACTCGAGACCGTGACCGTACACCTCCCGCGCCGCGTGTTCGAGGTATGGGACACCACTTCACACGCTTGGGCACTTCCAGGCGGCGAATATGTCATCGCTCTGGGGCGCTCAGTTCGGGATCTCCGGACCCGGGCCGTCATCAATCTTCCCTTCCCTGGAGACACCGCACCCGCGGTGTCGGACATACCGAGGGAGGCAAGCGCCCCCAGTCAGGCGGCTCCATCCACCTGACTAACGGGTACAAGAAGTTGGCACTCGCTGGCTTCGAGGTTCCACAACAACGAGTAGCCAACTGCTCACTTCAATAAGATCAACATCACGTCACAGAGAGGTACATGATGTCTAACCGACTAGTCCCGGCAGTAGCCCTTGGGATTGCCACCGCATTGGTGGTTGCAGGTTGTTCTTCGGATCCCACCGCGGAAACCAGCAATTCCCCCGCGCCTTCAACGAGCGAGTCCGGCAGCACTCCTGCTGTCGGCACCGAAGCGCTGACTATTGGGATGCCAAACGGCACCCAGACCAACAACTCCAACCCGTTCGTGAATACGTCGTCGGCGCAGTCGCTCGGCTACGCATACGCGATCTACGAGCCCCTGTTTCAGGTGACCGACATCTCGGACACCCCTCCGGAGCCGTGGCTCGCGACCGAGGCGACGTGGAATGACGACTACACGTCGGTCGCCTTCACCGTGCGCGACGGCGTTAAGTGGTCCGACGGCACGCCGCTCACGGCCGATGACGTTGCCTACTCGTTCCAGATCCGCAAGGACACCGAGGCGTTTAATACCTTCGCGTTGCCCTACGGCGACATCACCACCGACGGCTCGACCGTCACCGTTGGATTCACCCAGCCCGTGTTCGTCAAGGCAAACCGCGTGCTCAACACCTACATCGTGCCGAAGCACATCTGGGAGTCGATCGCCGACCCGACGACCGAGCTCAACCAGGACCCGATCGGCACGGGCCCGTACGTTCTTGAGGCATGGACCTCCGAGGCCGTCAAGCTCGTCCCCAACACCGACTACTGGGGCGGCACTCCTGCGGCCCCCGAACTGCTGTACACCTCCTACGTTGACAACGCGGCGATGACCACCGCGCTCACCGCAGGGGACCTGCAGTGGGGTTGGACGAACATCTCGGACTACGAGAACGTCTACATTGCCAAGGACCCGGAGCACAACCACTTCTTCACGCCCTCAGGCCTGTCGGTGGATGCGCTCTTCCTGAACAACGAGACCAAGCCGTTCAACAACGTGGCATTCCGCCAAGCGCTCAGCATGGTCATCGACCGCAACGCGATCTACAACATCGGCTCGGAGAAGGCGTTCCCTGAGGTCACCTCGGTGACCGGTATGCCCACCCCCGCAGGCAACGGGTTCATAGCCCCCGACTACGAGGGCAAGGAATACTCGGTCGACGTCGCTGGAGCCAAAAAGGTCCTCGCCGATGCCGGTTACACCTACCAGGGTGAGACCCTCATGGACCCGGATGGCGAGGCCGTAACGTTCACGCTGTCCGACCCGGCCGGCTGGAACGACTACGTGACGTCGCTGCAGCAGGTTGCGGACATGGCGAAGCAGATCGGCGTAGACGCAACTGTCGACACGCCGGATGCTGACAGCTGGTTCGCGGACATCGCAGCCGGCGACTTCCAGGCTTCGCTGCACTGGACCGACGGTGGCCCGACGCCGTACGACATGTACAGCGACATGATGGACGGTGCGTACTACGTCAAGCAGGGCGACCCGGCCAACTACAACTTCGGTCGATACAACAACGACGAAGCCACCAAGGCGCTCGCGGACTTCTCGAGCGCAGCCGACCCCGCAGCTCGCACGGCAGCCATGGACAAGGTGCAGAAGTTCTTCATTGAGGACCAGCCCGCGATCGTCCTCCGTGGACGCCCCGCATCCGCTGAGTACTCGACCAAGTACTACGAGGGGTTCCCGACTCCCGAGGACCCCTACAACAACCCGCAGCCCACCGGCCCGCAGGCTTCTCAGATTCTTATGAAGCTGACGCCCACGGCCAACTAGTTGCAACGGTGGGGGCGGGCTCGCGAGGGTCCGCCCCCACCGCGCACGTGCACCACCAATGATTCACTCTTACTTTGCAAGGAAAGCGAATGCCTTCAGACACTCCTCCCGCGGGTAGTAAAACCGTGGTCGAGACGGCCGGGGAAGTCGTACTCGAGGCCCACGGCCTCACCAAGCACTTCCCTTTGCGCGGTCTCGCGCGCGGCAAGGCCGTTCACGCCGTCGACGGTGTCGACCTCGAACTGGCGCGCGGGACAGTAGTCGCCCTGGTAGGTGAGTCCGGATCGGGCAAGTCCACCATTGCCAAATTACTGTCACTGCTGATTCACCGCTCCAGCGGCGACATTCGGTTGAACGACAGGAGCGTCGATGGCCGCGGTCGGCGCGCGTTTCGACGGCATTCACGCGACGTTCAGATGATCTTCCAAGACCCCTTCGCCTCACTCAACCCCATTCACACCATCCGCTACACGCTGACACGAAGCCTTCGTATTCACAAGGGAATTCTGCGCGGCGACAAGCTCGACGCAGCCCTGCACGAACTCCTGGGCCGCGTGCAACTCACGCCCGCCGACAGGTACATCGATAAGTTCCCTCACGAACTCTCGGGCGGACAGCGCCAGCGCGTCTCGATTGCCAGAGCGCTCGCAGCCGACCCCTCCGTGCTCCTGGCCGACGAGCCCATCTCGATGCTCGACGTCTCCATTCGGTTGGGGATCCTCAACTTGCTGAAGACGCTCCGTGACGACATGCACGTCGCCATCCTTTACATCACGCACGACATCGCGTCAGCGCGCTACTTCGCCGACCGCACTATGGTGATGTACGCAGGCCAGATCGTGGAGCAGGGACCCAGTGAGGATCTGACCCAGACTCCCGCACATCCGTACACACGGCTACTCATCGATTCGGCGCCGGATCCAGATGCCCCGGCACGGACCCAACGCTCCGTCGCTGGAGAGGCCCCCAGCCTGGTGTCACCTCCAGCAGGATGCCGGTTCGCGGCACGCTGCCCCTTTGCCAACGACCTCTGCCGAGCCGAGACCCCCGATCTGTTCGCCGTGGACGGCGATCATCGCGCCGCACGGTGCTGGGGCTATTCCGACCGTGACCACAAGCCCGACGTCTCCGGCGTCGCCAACTCCGCCAAGGAGACGATCTGATGCGCTTCTTTATCCGCCGCGGCATCTTCTACATCATCACCGCATGGGCCGCAGTCACGCTGAACTTCTTCCTGCCGCGCATGATGCCGGGCGACCCAGTGACAGCCATGATCATCAAAGCTGGGGGCTCGATCAGCCCGGACGCCATTAACTCACTACGCGTGCTCTTTGGCCTCGACAACGGCCAAACGCTGTGGCAGCAGTACGTGGCCTACTGGGGCCAGCTCCTCCACGGCGACCTGGGATATTCGTTCGCGTTCTACCCCACGCCCGTGGCTGAGGTCATCCAGCAATCATTGCCATGGACGGTGGGCCTGGTCGGGATCGCCACCGTGCTGAGTGTGGTGCTCGGCACCGTGATCGGCACCCTCATCGGTTGGCGTCGCGGTACCAAGGCCGATGCGGTCTTGCCCGTCGCAACCTTCTTCTCCGCGGTCCCCTACTTCTGGTTCGGCCTGATCGCGATCCTGTTGTTTGCCGTGACGTGGGACATCTTCCCCTCGTCCAAGGGCTATCAACCGGGGCTCATACCGGCCTGGAACTGGGAGTTTATTGGTTCGGTGGCGTGGCACGGAATCCTACCCGCGATCACCATTGTGGTGTCCTCCATCGCCGGCTGGATCCTTGGAATGCGCAACATGATGGTCACAGTCGGCTCGGAAGACTACGTGACAGTCGCGCAGGCCAAGGGCCTCAAGGAACGTCGCGTGATGGTCAGCTACGCGGCCCGCAATGCGGTTCTGCCGCAGATCTCGAGCTTCGCTCTCGCCCTCGGATTCATCGTGGGCGGCACCCTGGTCATGGAAATGGTGTTCTCCTACCCCGGCATCGGGTACGTGCTATATCAGGCGGTGGTCAGCAAGGACTACCCGCTCATGCAGGGCTGTTTCCTAGTCATCACGCTCGCGATTTTGGTCGCGAACATGATGGCGGACGTCGTCTACGCGTTCCTCGATCCTCGCACCCGACAGGAAGGCTGATCATGACTGTCGAAACCAATCACTTGGAACCGCAAGAGCTCCCCCGGCCGGACGCCCCCGGCGTCAAGCGCAAGGGCAAGCGCTCCGCAGTCGGAAAGCCCCAAGCGGGCACCAAGTTCGTGTTCCTTCGTAACGCCAAGGCGATCACCGGCATGGCGATCTTGGGCTTCTTCGTCCTCATCGCGATCATTGGCCCGTGGATTGCGCCATACGACCCTGACGCGTTCAGCGACCAGCTGGTGCAGCCGCCGTCCTGGGAGCACTGGCTAGGCACCACCCACCTGGGACAGGATGTGATGTCGCAACTGCTAGTGGGCACTCGCTACGTCATGGTCGTCGGATTCACTGCGGGAATCATCGCAACGATCCTTGCGATCCTGGTCGGAGTGACCGCGGGCTACCTTGGGGGCTGGAGCGACGAGGGGCTGTCGCTGCTTTCCAACATTTTCCTGGTGCTACCCGCGCTGCCGCTGATCATCATCATCGCAGGACAACTCGACAACGCAGGAATGTTCATCATCGCGGCGGTGATCTCGCTGACGGCGTGGGCCTGGGGTGCGCGCGTCCTGAGAGCCCAGACAATGTCGCACCGCAAGCGCGACTATGTCGAGGCCTCCCGCGCCAACGGCGAGTCGACCTGGCGCATCGTTCTGGCGGAGATACTGCCCAACCTCACCGCGATTATTGCCTCGAGCTTTGTTGCCACGGTGACGTTCGCGATTCTGACTCAAGTCACGCTCGCGTTCATCGGCGTCACCTCCCCCACCGACTGGAACTGGGGCACCGTGCTGTATTGGGCGCAGGGTAACCAGGCGCTGGCGCGCGGGGCGTGGTGGTGGTTTATCCCCGCAGGCCTATGCATCGCCGCAGTCGGCGTCGCGCTCGCGTTGATCAACTTCGGTATTGACGAGTTCGTCAATCCGCGACTTCGGTCCACCGGCAAGTACGCCCGCGTGCTGCGCAAGCGCGGCATCACGGCACGCGTGGGCTTCACTCCCATCGACCGCGGCATGACGCACGGCGGGGTCGGCGCCAGCGAGCCAGGCGGAGCATCCCCTAGCAGCGGGCCCCTAACGCCCGAACCCCCGGGTGACACCGTTGACGTCACATCGGTACCTACGAAAGTGACGGCCAAAAAATGACCACCCCGGTCCCTAAAACGGCAACCGCGCAGGCTCGGCGCGCCGCCGACCCGATTCTGGAAATCAAGAACCTGTCCGTCGACTACGGCTTCGGTGACGACCCCACGCACGTCCTTCAGGACGTCTCCCTTACGCTGAACCGCGGTGAGGTGCTGGGACTTGCCGGCGAGTCGGGCTGCGGCAAGTCGACCCTTGCTTATGGTGCGACTCGGCTGCTCCCACCTCCGGGCGTGATCCGCGGTGGCGAGGTCATCTTTACCGGCCGCGACGGAATCAAGACCGACATCCTCGGTCTGAGCGACTCCGACCTGCGCTCAGCGCGCTGGCGTGACTTCGCGATCGTGTTTCAGGGCGCAATGAATTCGCTGAACCCCGTCCACCGCGTCGGCACTCAACTCATGGACGCGATCAAAGCTCACGACAAAAAGGCCTCAAAGAAGGACTCCCGGGACCGCGCGGCACACGTCCTCGAGTTGGTGGGCATCAACGCGGACCGGCTCCAGGCCTACCCGCACCAGCTGTCCGGCGGAATGCGTCAGCGCGTCATGATCGCGATGGCCCTCGCACTTGAGCCCGAGCTGCTCATTATGGACGAGCCGACCACGGCCCTTGACGTGGTGATGCAGCGCCAGATTCTCGAGGAGATCACCGACCTGCGGGACCGTCTGGGGTTCTCGGTGATCTTCATTACGCACGACGTCTCGCTGCTGGTCGAGGTCGCAGACCGCATCGCCATCATGTACGCGGGCGAGATCGTCGAGGCGGCCGATGCGAAGGATGCGTACCTGCGCCCCCGCCATCCGTACACCGATGGCCTACTGAACTCGTTCCCACCACTGCGCGGCCCGCGACGCGAACTGGTGGGAATCCCCGGCTCGCCCCCTGACATGGCGCAACTGCCCGAGGGCTGCCGGTTCGCGGACCGCTGCCCATTCGTGATGGATATTTGCCGCGTGGAAGACCCCGTGCTCGCGCATACAGCCCTCAAGGCGTCGGAGCCCGACCGCCTGGTGGCGTGCCACCTGCACGACGGCAAGGCCAGCGATATGCCAGCAACGCTAGCCAAGGTGGCCAACCCGTAGGCTGAGCAAATTCCTGGCTGAGCAAATTCCCGGCTGAGCAAATTCCTGGTTGAGCACCGTAGCGGTCCGATTTCGCACGATTATGTGCACCGCTGCGCCCTGGCGGTCCGATTTCGCACGCACCGCTGCTAGACCGCGTCCACGCCGTGCTCCAGCAGCACCTGGAATGCGGCCTCGTCCAGAATCGTCACGCCCAGTTGCTCCGCCTTGGCTGCCTTTGATCCTGCGCCAGCGCCTGCCACCACATAGTCGGTGTTCTTGGACACGGACGATGCCGCCTTGCCACCGTGCGCAATAATCGCCTCTTTGACCGAATCCCGAGTGAAGTTATCAAGCGAGCCCGTGGCCACCACCGTCAACCCCGCAAGTGTCTGAGGCACGGAGGCGTCACGCGCATCCGCCATTCGCACGCCAGCGGCGGCCCAGCGCTCCACGATGTCGACGTGCCAGTCCACCTCGAACCATCGCCTCACCGCCTCGGCAATCACCGGCCCCACGCCCTCGACGGCGGCCAGGGTGTCAGCATCGGCCGCCCGAATGGCATCCATCGTGCCGAACGCCGTCGCGAGCGCACGCGAAGCCGTGGGGCCTACGTGCCGGATGCTCAGCGAGACGATCACGCGCCATAGTGGCTGAGCCTTGGACTGCTCAAGATTCGCTAAAAGTTTAATTCCGTTCGCCGACACGTCACCGGCTCTGCGCCCGGTGTCCCCCGCCGTGGCTCGCTTCTTAGTGAGCTTCTCATCGGCCTCATACGTCAGCAGCGGCACCCGGCGCAGGTCCGCCTCACTCAGGGAGAACAGCCCGGCCTCGTTCGCGAGCACTCCGGAGGCGACAAGGGCGTACGCGGCCTTCTCCCCCAGCACCTCAACGTCGAAGGCCCCCCGTGAGCCGATGAACGCTATCCGGTCCACGATCTGGGCGGGACAAAACTCGGCGTTGGGGCAACGCAGATCCTTGTCGCCCTCCTTTTGCTCGGCCAGCGTGGTGGCGCACGACGGGCACTCGGTGGGCATGGTCCACACGCGCTCCTTGCCCGTGCGCGCCGCCACCACCGGCCCCACAATCTCCGGAATCACGTCGCCGGCCTTGCGCAGCACGATGGTGTCCCCAATGAGCACGCCTTTGCGCGCCACCTCGTGCGCGTTGTGAAGCGTGGCGTACGTGACGGTGGACCCCGCGACCAGCGTGGGTGTCATCACTCCGTACGGCGTCACCCGGCCCGTGCGTCCCACGTCCACCCGGATGTCCTCGAGCGTGGTGTGCACCTCTTCTGGTGGGAACTTGTACGCGAGCGCCCAGCGGGGGGCGCGGCTGGTACTTCCCAACTCGGCCTGCACTGCGCGGTCATTGACCTTGAGGACCGCACCGTCGATCTCATGCACCAGGTCGTGGCGCCTCGCTTCGAGGGCGTGCAGGTAGGCGTCAATTTCTTTGCGTCCGTGCAAAACGGCGGTGAAGTCGCTGACAGGTAGACCCCAGTCGGACAGCACCTCGTAGATTCCCGACTGCGTCGCGGAACGGGGATCAGGCACAGTGTCCCCCCACTCGAGCGCGCCGAGCGCGTACGTCGTCAGGTCCAGCGGGCGCGTGGCTGTGACCGCGGAATCCTTCTGACGCAGCGAACCCGCGGCGGTGTTGCGCGGATTGGCGTACGGCGGCTTGCCCTGCGCAACCAGCCCGGCGTTGAGTTGCTCGAACGCGGCGACCGGCAAAAAGACCTCACCCCGTATCTCGACGAGCGCGGGCGCCGCACCCGTCAGCCGGGATGGAATCGAGGCGATGGTGCGGACGTTCGCGCTCACGTCCTCACCGGTGGTGCCATCACCGCGCGTCACCCCGCGCGTCAGTTCCCCATCGACGTACGTCAAGGAGATGGACAGTCCGTCAATCTTGGGTTCGCACACGACCTCCGGGTCTCCGGCCTCGCGCCCGATTCGCGCCAGCCATGAGTCGACCTCGTCGAGGCTAAAGGAGTTGTCGAGGCTCATCATGCGCTCGCGGTGCTTCACAGAAGCGAAGCCCGTACCTGTGCCGGCGGCCCCCACCGTCCTGGAGGGGCTCTCCGGGGTCGCGAGTTCCGGGTGCATCGCCTCGAGTTCACGCAGCTCACGCTCCAGGGCGTCGTACTCGCCGTCGGAGACCGTGGGCGCGTCGTCACCGAAATACGCCGCGCGGTGCGCCTCGATCTGCTGAACCAAATTCTGGTGCCTGGCCCGAGCATCGGCCGCTGGTAGTTGCCGGTTATTGTCGCTCACTGCACTATCTCACCACGAAGCAGCGACGCCACGCGCCCCCGCCCGCTAGCGTTGAGCAATGCGTCCTCCGAAACCACGTGAGCAAGCCCGCACTCGCAAGCTGGCTGGGCGTAGAGTCACGCTCCTCGCGCTGACCTTCGCGGGCATCGGCTCGCTTGCCGGTTGCTCGCAGGAAGCCCCTGCTCCCACCCCGACCGCTACGCAGATCGTGACCACGACCGCGACCCCCGCGCCGGTCATCATCACCGCGGAACCCTCTCCTCCTGCGAGCGCGCCGGAGGAAAACCCGTACGCGCGGCCCCTGTGGCTGGGTGCGACGCCGCTGAAGCTGGACCAGGACACCGAGCTAGGCAGTCGCGCAGATACCCCCGCGGCACTGCGCGACCGCCAACTGGAACCACCCGCGTTCCTCCCGGACCCCGACTCGGACGAGTGGGTCGCGACTATTTCAATGGTCCCCGCCGACGTACTAGAGCGCTCCACCTGGGCGCCCAAGTGCCCGGTTGCGCTCGACGACCTGAGTTACATCACGATGCCGTACTGGGGGTTCGACAATCAGGTCCACCAAGGTGAGATGCTGATCCAGCGCACGGTCGCCAAAGACGTCGTGAGCGCCTTCAAGACCATCTACGAGGCGCAGTTCCCAATCGAGGAAATGCGGGTCATCAACCTGTCGGAGCGGGACGCCCCGCCCACCGGGGACCAGAACGTCACCAGCGGATTCACGTGCCGCACGATAGTGGGGACGTCCACGCTGTGGTCCGAGCACTCCAAGGGCTACGCGATCGACATCAACCCGTTCCATAATCCGTACATCCGCGGGGATGCGCTGTTCCCCGAGTTGTCGCAGGCCTACCTCGACCGCGACGACGTGCGCGCCGGGATGATTGAGGAGCCCGGGGTCGTATTCGACGCGTTCGATGCGATCGGCTGGGGCTGGGGCGGGAACTGGACCACTCACGACGACTGGATGCATTTTTCGTCGACGGGCGGATAGCCGATCCGCAGCAGTCGCCCGATGCACGGTGGTTCGCCTTGGGTCACAATAGGTGAGTGACCGACGCGACGCTAGTGACCCCAGCAGACATCGACAAGGCCGCGGCCGCCATCGCGCAGCACGTACGCCACACCCCTCTCATAGAAGTGCCCGGCTCCACGATCGGGCTCGATGTCACGCTGGTTTTCAAGCTCGAGTTCCTGCAGGTGACCGGCGCATTCAAGGCGCGTGGGGCGTGCCACTACGTCGCCACACAACCCATCGCCGATGCGGGGGTGGTCGCCGCATCGGGCGGAAACCATGGGGCCGCAGTCGCCTACGCCGCCAGGGAGTTCGGCCACGAGGCGCATATCTTTGTCCCCACCACTGCTAACCCGTCCAAGATCGAACGGCTTGTGGGACTGGGCGCCCATATCCACAGCATCGGCGAGACGTACGGTGACGCGAAGGACGCGGCGGCTGAGTACCTCGTGGAGAATCATGCGACGTCGATCGAGGCTTTCGACGACCCCATCGTGATGGCCGGGGCAGGTACGTGCGCGCGCGAGTTCGATCTGGACAGCCGCACCGCGGAGGGACGCCCCCTCGACGCGATGATGCTCGCCGTGGGCGGCGGCGGTCTGGCTGGCGGGGCCGCGGCGTGGTGCGGGGATCGCATGCGGATCGTGGGCTGCGAGACCGTCGGCACCGCCTCCTTCGCCGCCGCCGTGGAGGCCGGCCGCCCCGTTGACGTGCCCATCTCGGGAGTCGCCGCGGACCACCTTGGTGCGCGCCGCATCGGCGACGTGCCGTGGCGTGCGCTCAGCGAGGCGGGCGTCGAGTCGGTGGTCGTGACCGATGCTGACGTGTCCGCCGCCCAGGCGCGCCTGTGGCGCCTGCTCAGGGTGATCGTCGAACCCGGGGTTGCCGCGCCCTTCGCCGCCCTCATGACTGGACGCTGGGTGCCGGAACCCGGCTCGCGCATCGGCGTCATGCTGTGCGGCGCGAACGTCGTGGCGCCCGTCAGTTAGCGAGGCGGCCAGGTGGCCGCGGGTACCCTCCGCGCCGTCCCTGCTAGCGTGGACGTAACCGATTCCGAGGGGATATCAATGCATCCAGTTGCCAAACGCTGCCTCACATGGGCGATCGTGCTCGTGGTCGTGGGCGCCGCGCTCTATGCGTGGGGCTCGGACCTCATGCTTTGGTTCACGGACACCGTGGGGGCGGGCGCCGAGCCGGCCGTCTGGATCTATGGCTTCTTGCTCGCGATGACCTCAACTTTCGCGCTACCACTCGCCGCCGGACTCGTGACCGCCACCATCTTGATTCAGACGCTCGCCCCGCGCTCTGCGGCGTCCACCGACTCAGCTCACAGTGACTGAGTGCTCGTGAGGTGACCGGCCCTCCCTACGCATCGGCGAGGTAAAAGGTCCCGTATCCGCATTCACTGAAAGCCACTAGCGTGGTTCCTATGACTGCACCCATCGACGCCACGTCCACCTCCGCCTGGGCCGAACTCACCGCCCACCGCGCAAATTTTGCGCCGGACCTGCGCGCCTGGTTCGCCGCCGACGTTGGCCGCGTGGAGCGTATGAGTTTGCCGCTGTGCGACCTGCACGTGGACCTGTCCAAGAACCTTGTCACCGATGAGATTCTCAGCAGCCTGGTGAAGCTTGCCGAGCAGACCGGCGTGGCTGCGCGCTACGAGGCCATGCTCTCCGGCGAGCACATCAACACCACCGAGGACCGCGCCGTGCTGCACACCGCACTGCGCCGCCCGGCCGATGCTTCCCCCAGCCTGGTGGTCGACGGTCAGGACATCGACGCGGACGTCCAGGAGGTGCTGGGTAAGGTCTCCGCATTTGCCGAGGGCGTGCGCTGTGGCGAGTGGAAGGGCGTCACCGGCAGGACCGTTGAGACCGTCGTCAACATCGGCATCGGCGGCTCGGACCTTGGCCCCGTGATGGTCTACGAGGCGCTCAAGCCCTACGCGACCGCGGGCATGACCGCGCGATTCGTCTCCAACATCGACCCCACGGACATGGCGCAGAAGCTCGAGGGCCTGGACCCCCAGACGACGCTGTTCATCGTGGCCTCCAAGACGTTCACCACCCT
>Ga0314772_1000297_pt1 | contig 27795 bp, 22 predicted proteins | sample MetaGCBIW2018_FD_204520 | JGI IMG/M metagenome (GOLD analysis project Ga0314772, IMG submission 204520) | Cryopeg brine microbial communities from Beaufort Sea near Barrow, Alaska, United States - CBIW 2018 | ecosystem: Environmental > Aquatic > Marine > Coastal | place: USA: Alaska | collected... | reverse complement strand
CGTCACCCCGGCCGCCTGGGCGAGGTAGCCCGCAGCATCGGTCACGATTCGGGCGCCCACCGCGGCAAGACAATAGGCAAGGCCCGACCCAGCGCCGGTTCCACTTTGGTCCGACAGCCGCGATGAGCCCACGAGCATGGGCCGCGAGATCTGGGCGTCAACCACTCTCGCGATCGACATCCAACGCTCCTCTTGGGCCTGCGCGGAGATCGATACCGCCTCGTCGGCTTCACGGCCTTCGCGTAGAGCCGAACTCATGCCGTGGAAACCTAGGAGTGGGTGGTCCGTGGTCGTTAACACCACGATGTCGAGCACAGAGAGCAAGGAGCGCATCGCGCTGGCGCTCTCTGCCTGAGAACCACCAGCGCCCCATAGCTCGGACGCGTCCCCCGCGCAGTCTGTACTTCCTACCGGCACGACCACGGTCTGACGGCGTTTCTCGCTCCGGGCCGATGCGGCAAGCCCCATCAGTCCGGACGTCAGGTCAGTGGGATTCCAGCGCCCGGCACCTGCGCGCGGCGCGACCATAAGCACTGGCACGGCCGAGCGCGAGTCATCAGGCGAGCTCAACACGACCACCTCCGCGCCGCCCACCCGGCTGCGGGAACCTGCCACGGCATCGGCCGACCTAGGCCCGCCGTCTCCAATCGCGAAGCCCTGAACATCAACGTGGGGCGACGTGGCTCGCCACGCACCCACCGCGATGTCACAAGCCGAATCGGCGGAGATCGGCGAGGGTCCTAAGGCGTCCCACTCCTGGCACACCATCACTACTCGCATGGACACTAGTGTGCACTGCGGACCGTGTCACAATGGACAGATGACCTCGACGTTCACAGAACCGTCCGAATCGCCCGCCTTGCTGTTGCTAGGAGGTCGCCGCGATGACATGTCCGAGCGAGGCGTGGACTGCCCCGGGGACTTACCCGAGCCATCGGACCCGGATCTGGTCCGTAGAGCGACCGCCGCAAAGGAGTCGCTTGGCGAACGGGTGTTCATCTTGGGCCACCACTACCAACGCGACGAGGTCATTCAGTTCGCGGACGTCACCGGCGACTCCTTCAAACTGGCCCGCGACGCGGCGGCGCGTCCCGCGGCGGAGTTCATCGTGTTCTGCGGCGTCCACTTTATGGCGGAGAGCGCAGACGTACTCACGGACGCGTCTCAGGCAGTGATCTTGCCGGATATGGCAGCCGGCTGCTCAATGGCCGACATGGCGAACATCAATCAGGTCGAGGACGCTTGGGAGCAACTGGCTGAGGCCGGTTTTGGCGACGTCACCATACCTGTCACGTACATGAACTCCACCGCGGCAATCAAGGCATTCTGTGGCCGTAACGGCGGAGTGGTCTGCACTTCCTCAAACGCCGAAGTCGCAATGCGCTGGGCGTTTGATCGGGTGGGCGGGGTGGACGGCACCGGCAAGGTGCTCTTCATGCCCGACCAACACTTGGGCCGTAACACCGCGGTGCTTCAGCTGGGCCTGAGCCTCGAGGACTGCGTAGTTTACGATCCCCGCAAGCCGCTAGGAGGTAACACCGAGGACGAGCTCGCGGCGGCGCGCGTGATCCTGTGGAAGGGTCACTGCTCGGTGCACGGACGTTTCCGCAAGGTCAACGTCGACGCGGCTCGCGCGCAGGTGCCCGGCATTAACGTGCTGGTCCACCCCGAGTGCACCCACGAAGTGGTGACAAGCGCCGACTACGTGGGTTCCACAGAGTTCATCATCAACACCCTCAACGCGGCCGAGCCAGGCTCAGCGTGGGTGATCGGCACCGAGTTGAACCTGGTGCGCCGGCTCGCACACGCGCACCCGGATAAGCAGATCATGTTCCTCGAGGACACGGTGTGCTTCTGCTCCACCATGAATCGCATCGACTTGCCGCATCTCGTGTGGGCCCTTGAGTCGCTGGTCGCAGGCGAGGTGCCCAATCGCGTCTCGGTGGACCCGCAGACGCAGGAGCAGGCTAAGGTCGCGCTAGAACGCATGCTCGCCTTGCCAGCCAAAGACGCAAGCAAGGACTAACACTTCCGCCCAAGCGCCCATAGGTGCACAACGTTTTAGGGAAATAATGAGTAAAAAGTCCGACAAGTCCATCCCCGAGCCCGCAGAGCCAACGATCACTCCGGCCGAGTCAAGTATTGACGCCGACTACGCCGCAGTGAAGAAGGGCCGTGCCACCCCCACACGCAAGGCGCAGGAAGCCAAGAACCAGCGTGGCCTCGTCATTGACGCCAATGCGGGCAATAAGGAGCGTAAGGCCAAGGTGCGCGCGGAGCGCGAAACGCAATACCAGGCGATGCGCAACGGGGACGAGCGAAACATGCCACCCGAGCACCGCGGACCGGAGCGTCGCTTTCTTAGGGACTATGTGGACGCGCGCACGTCTCTTGGTGAATTCCTTCTGCCCCTGTCGATAGTCTTTGTGATCGGTTCGCTGTTCCTGAACACGCTGCAAATCGGTGGCGCGATCATCCTCATCTTTTACGTGTTCGTGCTCGCCGCGGCTGTGGATACTTTCCTCATGACGCGCCGGCTCAAGAAGCACTTCATCGCGAAGTTCGGCGAGGGAAAACTTCCGCGTGGATGGGGTTTCTACGTCATCTCGCGTCACTTCAACCTGCGGAGATTCCGTGTGCCGCGCCCCAAGGTGAAGCGCAAAGAGTTTCCCGTCTGACGCCGGACAGCGGGTGTCGACAGGTGTCGACCCGTGTGGACCCCTGTGGACCCGACATATACGGAATAGCCGTTTCACTGAGCGCGTAGTTCCGGCACGCTGTTGCCACGTGATTGCTGGTTAAGGTGGCTTTATGACAGCATACCGATACCTAGGCAACTCCGGCCTGAAAATTACGGAGCTCACTTACGGCAACTGGTTGACGCATGCGTCTCAGGTTGCCAACGAGCAGGCGGCTGCCTGCGTGAAAGCGGCGTTAGACGTCGGAATCACGTCCTTTGACACCGCTGACGTCTACGCCAACACCGGCGCGGAGACCGTACTCGGCGACATCCTCAAGGGCGAACGCCGCTCGGGGCTAGAGATCTTTACCAAGGTCTACTGGCCCACCGGTCCCAAGGGACCCAACGACACGGGGCTGTCGCGCAAGCACATCATGGAGTCGATCGACGGTTCGCTGACACGGTTGCAGACTGACTACGTGGATCTTTACCAGGCGCACCGTTACGACACTGAGACTCCGCTAGAGGAGACAATGACCGCTTTTGCGGACGTGGTTCGCCACGGCAAGGCGCTTTACATCGGCGTCAGCGAGTGGACCGGCGAGCAAATCCTGGCCGGAGCAAAACTCGCGAAGGAACTCAACATTCAGCTTATTTCTAGCCAGCCGCAGTACTCGATGTTGTGGCGTGTCATCGAGGACGAGGTAGTGCCAGCTTCCGAGGAGGCCGGTCTGTCACAGATCGTGTGGTCTCCCGTGGCACAAGGAGTTCTGACTGGCAAGTACAAGCCGGGCGAGCCAGCCCCCGAAGGCTCGCGTGGTACTGACGATAAGGGCGGCAAGGACATGATCAGCCGCTTCCTAGGTAACGACGAGTTGCTGACGCGGGTGCAGAAGTTGCAGCCAATCGCTCAGGAATTGGACCTTTCGATGGCGCAACTCGCCGTCGCATGGGTATTGCAAAACTCGAACGTGGCCGCCGCAATCATTGGTGCATCCCGCCCCGAGCAGGTCTATGAGAATGCGAAGGCATCCGGGGTCACCATCCCTGCCGAGCTGATGACTCGTATCGACGATGCGCTGGGCGACGCCGTGGTGCGCGACTCAGGCATGACGGCACAGACTAGTCCGCAGACGAGGCCTGTCTAAAAATCGACAGACCTCCTGTGTCAACAAAGAAGGGGCCCGCGACCAATGAGGGACGCGGGCCCCTTGTTTGTTGCTTCAAAGGAGAACACAATGCTTGTACGTCTGGCAGGTACGCACGCTTGTTCAACGGGTGATCGGCGGCAGTTGTTCCCGATTTTCAAAGTGTTTTTTTGGGCTAATAACCCGCACTGACGTGATCGCCTGCGCCCGATGCATAGGTGCCCGCTCTCGCCACGACCAGCAGGCGGCTGACGGCGTTCTGGCGCGGAGTGCGAGGATCCCACACGGCGAAGATGGGCCGAGGGAAGCTGACGTCCTCCGTCTGCACCCTTGTGAGACGGGCGGCTGCAAGGTCATCTTGCACCGCGAGTGAGCTCAGCACCGCTACTCCCCCACCGGCCATCACTGTTGATCGGATCGCGAGCGCCGTGGGTAGCTCCGCCGCTGGCTCAGTAATCGTGAGTCCCGCGACAGTTAGGCGGACCCGCCTCTCCAGCGTGGTGCGCGTTCCCGAGCCACGCTCACGGCTGATCAGCGGAGTCGCTGCCAACTCCTTGACGGTGACGGATTCACGTGAGGCCCAAGGGTGCGTGTTCCCCACCACCACCACAAGTTCGTCGCTGGCCACCATGACCGAATCCAGGTCGCTCGGCACGTCCGGCGTCTCGATGAAACCGATGTCCTGACTGCCGTCCCGCACTCCGGCGATGACCGTAGCGCTGTTGGCCGCTGTCAGCTCGAGCCGTGGCGCGTCCCCGGTCGCCGCGAATCGCGTCAGCCATAGCGGCATGAGATGTTCGGCAACGGTCAGGCTCGCCGCGACGCGCAGGTGCGATGCGGCATCCTTTTTGAGGGCATCCACCGCGGCGTCGAATGAAGCCGATCGCGTGAGCAGGTCGTGCGCCCACTGGGCGATCAGGACGCCCTCAGGGGTCAGCGATGTTCCGCGGGTAGAACGCTCGAACAGGCTGAGGTCCCACTGAGTCTCCAGCGCGCGCATTCTGGCGGAGACACCCTGCTGCGAGACCCCAAGTACGTCCGCCGCAGCGCTCAGCGAGCCATACTCGTGCACCGCGACCAGCATGCGCAGCGGTGCGAGCTCGGTGGGACGACGGGTCATGGGCACAAGATTAACTTGTACCGCGCAGGCGCAGCGTCTCTACCGGGTGAGTTCCGCGTTCAGGCGCGCCACCCACCGCGGACCGTTATACACAAAACCCGTGTAACTCTGCAACAGCGTCGCCCCCGCTGTGAGCATGGACCGAGCGTCGTCGACGGAGTCGATGCCGCCCACTCCGATGATGACCATGTCCGCGCCCACGCGCCCACGTAGCCGTGCCACGACCTCGATCGCCCGCGCGCGCACTGGCGGCCCGGACAGCCCGCCCGGACCAAAGTCGTGAGCGATGGTCGTATTTGTCGCGACAATGCCGTCGAGCCCGAGCTCCAGAGCGAGGTCAGCCACCGCGTCAACGTCGTCATTGGCTAGGTCCGGAGCTATCTTGACCAGTAGCGGCACTCGAGAACCTGCTTCCACGATGGCGGCTCGCACGGCCGTCAGAATGGGGCGCAGCGCCTCTGCCGACTGGAGGTCCCGCAGCCCCGGCGTGTTGGGGGAGCTCACATTGACCACCAAATAATCCGCGTAGGGGGCGAGGACGCGCGCCGAGTACGCGTAGTCCTGTGCCGCATCGGCTGCAGGGGTCGTCTTGGTCTTTCCGATGTTTACGCCCATCACAAACTTGGCGCCCTCGCGAGAGGCCCGCATCACGGCGAGTCGCGCTGCCACGGCATCGGCGCCCTCGTTATTAAAGCCCATCTGATTGCGCAGTCCACGCACTTCGAGTTCGCGCCAGGACCGGGGCCTGGGATTGCCGGGCTGTCCCTGCGCGGTCACCGTACCAACTTCGACGAAGCCAAACCCGGCCGCCGCGAGCCCCCGCACCGATTCGCCGTTCTTGTCCATGCCTGCGGCGAGCCCCAGCGGAGCGGGGAACTTTATCCCCATCGCAGTGACGGCGCCGTCAGGGTTCGGTGCAGGGATGACGCCTACGGCTCGCGCTACACGGAACCCCACGTAGCCGTAGCGAAATGCGTTCACGCCTAGGCGGTGCGCGCGCTCGGCGTCAAGTCGAGAAATGACGTGGTGATACAAGGACGAGTACACGCCACCAACCTAGCGGGCATTAGGCTCAATTCATGACTTCAATACACGCCACAAGCGACAACCTATCGACGCTCACTGCGGACGCCCTGATCCTGGGCGTGACGGAGGACGGAGCAATCTCACCCCACGGACAGTTGGACGACGACGCGCTCGCGGCGCTCAGCGCCCTCGCCGCCAAACTAGAGCCGTCCGGCGCCGTGGGGGCCACCACGGTGCTACCCGGCATGGGTTTGGCCGCCCAGCGCGTGGTGCTCGTGGGACTCGGTGACGGCTCCACGGCCGATTTACGTCTCGCTGCTGGCAGCGCCGCTCGCGAATGCGGTAAGGACCCCGCATCGGTGGTAATCGCGATCGAGGCGGACGACCACGGCACCGCTGCCCTCGCTGCGGGTGCGCTCATGGGCGCTTACCGTTTCACGGACTACAAGTCCGACGTCGCGTTCGATGAGGACGCGACCGACGAGGACTCGGGTACCTCATGGCTGATGGCGGGCGCGAGCGAGTCCGCGCTTGAACGTGGACGCATCGTCGCCGGTGCGGTCGTCGGCACACGCGACCTGGTCAACACTCCCCCGCTAGATCTGTTTCCCGCCTCCTTCGCGGAGATCGCCGAGGGCTTCGCACAGGCGATGGGTGTCGAGGCGACAGTCTTCGACGTCCAACGACTCGCGGACGAGGGCTTTGGGGGGATTCTCGGCGTCGGGATGGGGTCAACCCGCCTGCCACGCCTGGTGCGCCTCGAATGGAAGCCGGACGGCGCCAAGCAAACAGTCGCACTCGTGGGTAAGGGGATCACGTTCGACTCGGGTGGTCTCTCGCTGAAGCCGCCGAAGTCGATGGAGACCATGAAGACAGACATGGCAGGTGCTGCCGCCGTCATGCACACCGTGCTCGGCGCGGCGCGCGCCAACCTGCAGATAGGCGTAGTGGGGTGGCTATGCCTCGCTGAGAACATGCCCTCCGGGACAGCGCAGCGCCCCTCGGACGTGATCCGCATCTACGGCGGAAAAACTGTCGAGGTGCTGAACACGGATGCCGAGGGCCGCTTGGTACTGGCCGATGGTTTGGTTCGCGCGATCGAGGAAAACCCAGACGTGGTGCTCGACATCGCGACCCTCACCGGCGCTCAGGGAGTCGCGCTCGGCACCCAGACATCGGGCGTCATGGGTGTCGATGAGATTCGTGCCGAGGTGATCGCGGCGGCCGATGCCGTGGCCGAGCCCATGTGGCCGATGCCGCTTCCCCAACACCTGCTCAAGCAACTCGACTCGAAGGTTGCTGACTTGCAGAACATTGCTGGACCAGCCGGCGGGATGCTGTCAGCGGGAGTGTTTCTGCAGCAGTTTGTGGGCGGCGCGCAGTGGGCTCACCTGGACATCGCGCGCCCTGCCTACAACGAGGAAGCGCCGTACGGATTTACTCCCGCGGGTGGCACCGGCGCCGGCGTCCGGACGTTGCTCCAGTTCTTGGAGACGCGCGCTAACGCCTAAATTTTCCTTGAGTCTGCGGCGACGCCCGCTTCAGCCGATGCTGCGGCGGGCGTTCGCATTCGCAGCGCGTACTACATTGTTTGAGCGGCTAAAGGCCCTTGTGATGCGTCTCGTTCCACTCGCGCATGCGGGACGGATAGCCGGACAGGTTGACGTCGAACGCGGCCACCCCCAGTTGCGTCGCAAGCTTCCTCGCGGCGACGGGGTCGGGCACTTTTCGCCGCGTCCACTCCCCTGTGTCCGCGACGACCACCATCGTGGTCTGTGTCACCCGGGTAGGAGGCTCGATGTACGCCTCACACCCAGGATGGCCTGCAATAAAGGTCTTGAGGTGAGTGACCGTGGCCGCCTGTGCGTCCTTGGAAGTCGTTCCTGTCGCCTTGGATGACGACTTCGACCCTGACTTGCGCGAGAAGATGCCCATGTGCCCAGGTTAGTCACGCTTTGCGGTTCGCGTGTGCCGTTTCGAGTGGCAAGATGGAGACAACCGACTTCCTTACAAGGAGATATTCACTGTGACCGAGTCCACCCCAAGCTCGTTTGATGTCCTGATCCTCGGCGCCGGAAGCGGCGGATACGCCGCCGCCCTGCGCGCAGCCCAGTTGGGCCTCACTGTTGGACTTGTTGAAGAGTCCAAGTTAGGCGGTACGTGCCTGCACAACGGCTGTATCCCCACCAAGGCACTCCTGCACGCCGCCGAACTCGCGGATAACGCCCGCGAGGGCTCCAAGTTTGGCGTGAACACCACCCTTGAGAGCATCGACATGACTGCGGTGAACTCCTATAAGCAGGGAGTCGTTGACCGCTTGTACAAAGGTCTCCAGGGGCTCATTAAGAGCCGCAAGGTCCATGTGATCGACGGCCACGGCACGCTGGTTGGTCCCGACACGGTCGAGGTTCGCGGCGAGCGGTACACCGGCAAAAACATCGTTCTCGCGTCGGGTTCCTACGCCCGTTCGCTCCCGGGCCTCGAGATTGGCGGGCGTGTGATGACGTCTGACCAGGCTCTCGAGCTCGATGTGGTGCCCCAGTCCGTGATCGTGCTTGGCGGCGGCGTTATCGGCGTTGAATTCGCGTCGGTGTGGAAGTCGTTTGGATCCGAGGTCAGCATCGTCGAGGGTCTTCCGCACCTGATCCCCAACGAGGACGAAGCGCTGTCGAAGGCCCTCGAGCGTCAATTCCGCAAGCGTAAGATCAACTTCACCACTGGCGTGAAGTTCCAGGGAGTCGAGCAGAACGACGACGGCGTCAAAGTGACCCTCGAGGACGGGACCGTGATCGAAGCGGAGATCCTGTTGGTCGCAGTGGGCCGCGGGCCCCGAACCGCGAACCTGGGCTACGAAGACCAGGGCCTGCGGATGGACCGGGGCTTTGTCCTCACTGACGAGCGGCTGCACACTGGCGTCGCCAACATTTACGCGGTGGGCGACATCGTCCCCGGGCTACAGCTAGCACACCGCGGTTTCGCGCAAGGCATTTTTGTAGCCGAGCAGATCGCCGGACTCAACCCCCAGCCCATCATCGAGTCGAACATCCCGCGCGTGACCTACTGCGACCCAGAGGTCGCGTCTGTCGGCCTCACCGAGGCCAAGGCAATCGAAACTTATGGCGCGGACAAGATCGAGGCACTCGAGACCAACCTGGGAGGCAACGGCAAGAGCCAGATTCTTGCCACTCAGGGCTTCGTTAAGCTCATCCGGGTCAAGGATGGCCCAGTGGTCGGCATTCACCTGATTGGTGCCCGCATGGGCGAGCAGATCGGCGAGGCGCAACTTATTGTGAGTTGGGACGCGCACCCCGAAGATGTGGCGCCGCTCCTGCATGCTCACCCCACCCAGAACGAGTCGCTTGGTGAGGCGCACATGGCGCTCGCCGGTAAGCCACTCCACCAACACGACTGATTTCGGAGACAATGAGCAACATGAGCAACGACGTCAAGCTTCCTGCCCTCGGAGAATCTGTCACTGAAGGGACCGTAACCCGCTGGCTCAAGAATGTCGGCGACACCGTGGAGATCGACGAGCCTCTGCTCGAGGTCTCGACCGACAAGGTCGACACCGAGATCCCCTCCCCCTTCGCAGGCACCCTGACCGAGATCCTGGTCCAAGAGGACGAGGACGCAGAAGTGGGCACTGTGTTGGCGCGCATCGGCGAGTCTGCACCCGCTGAGACCGCACCCGCTGAGTCCGCGGCAACTGAGTCCGCACCCGCTGAGACCGCACCCGCTGAGACCGCGGCAACTGGTGGCGCTTCCGCAGCGACCCCCACACCTGCCGCTGAGGTGGCCAGTGAGCCAGAGTCTGCCCCCGAGCAGTCTTCGCCTCCGGCCCAAGCGCCCGCAGCGTCGGTAGGACAGGACGTGAAGCTCCCTGCGCTCGGCGAGTCCGTCACGGAAGGCACTGTCACGCGCTGGCTGAAGAATGTCGGCGACACCGTAGAGATCGACGAGCCTCTGCTCGAGGTCTCGACCGACAAGGTCGACACTGAGATCCCCTCCCCCTTCGCAGGCACCCTGACCGAGATCCTCGTGCAAGAGGACGAGGACGCAGAGGTCGGTGCTGTCCTCGGGCGCATTGGGGACGGCAGTGCCACACCAGCTGCACCCGCGGCCCAGGAGTCGGCTCCGCCAGAGCCTGCTCCAGCACAGCCAGCGCCAGAGCCAACCCCTGCACACGACGAGCCCGAGGCGCCGGCGGCGCGTACCGCGTCGGCACCCGCCGAGCAAAAGGCCGCACCCGAGCCACAGTCTGCGCCCGACCCCGACGCCACCAAGCACCCAAGTAGCTCGCGGGAACCAGCAAACGACAGCGGAACCGCGTCCGTTCCCGCGTCGAGCGTGAGCGGGGCATCTCAGAGTGCTGGTTCTTCGAACGGCAGCGGCTACGTAACGCCGATCGTGCGCAAACTTGCCTCGGAACGTGGCGTGGACCTCGATTCCGTCACGGGAACCGGCGTAGGTGGTCGTATTCGTAAGGAGGACGTCATCGAGGCGTCCGCCAAGCCTGCGCCCCAAGCGACGCCCGCGTCTTCCACCCCCGCATCGGGCTCAAGCGAGACCTCGGCGGCGGCTTCGGCGGCACCCGCGGAACTCGTCGTCTCCGATCTACGTGGCACCACCGTCAAGATGTCGCGAATTCGCAAGCTCACCGCGGAGAAGATGATGGAGTCGCTGCACGGCATGGCGCAGCTCACCTCCGTGGTCGAGGTGGACTGCTCAAAGGTGTGGGCGCTACGCGCCAAGGCCAAGGATGGATTCCAAGAGCGCGAGGGCGTAAAACTCACGTTCTTACCCTTCTTCACCCGCGCGGTCGCGGAAGCGCTTGCCGAACACGCCTTCCTCAACGCCTCAGTCGATGGCGACAGCATCGTGTACCACGAGAGCGTCAACCTTTCGCTGGCTGTGGACACGGAGAAGGGCCTGATGTTGCCCACGATGCGTGGTGCCGAGCACCTGACCGTCGCCGAGCACGCGAAGGCCATCGCTGACCTGGCAGAGAAGGCCCGCACCGGCGCGCTCAAGTCCGACGAGATTTCCGGAGGCACTTTCGCGGTGACCAACACGGGCTCCGGCGGCACGATGTTCGACACCCCAATCGTGCCGGCCCCCCAGGTTGGAATTCTTGCCACGTGCGCGATCGTCAAGAAGCCCGTGGTGGTACGAGGACCTAACGGCGAGGACGTCATCTCGATTCGCCCAATGTGCTACCTCCCGCTCAGCTACGACCACCGCATCGTGGACGGAGCCGACGCCGCTCGTTTCCTGCAGGCAGTAAAGAAGCGCATCGAAGAAGGCGCCTTCGAGTCCGAAGTCGGACTGTAGCGAGCACGCCATGCGCGTCGTCATCTCAGGGGCCTCGGGCCTGATAGGCACCGCACTGACGGAGTCTTTGCGTGCAGACGGGCACGAGGTCATCGCGCTCGTACGACGCACGCCGCAGGGTCCATTCGAGTCCGAGTGGTACCCAGCGGCAGGCACGATCGACCAGGACGTGATCCAGTCGGCTGATGCGGTCGTGAACCTCGCGGGCGCCTCCATCGGCTCAAAACGGCTGACCGACGCCTACAAACACGTCGTCAAGCGGTCACGCGTCGATTCGACGACCCTCATCGCTCGCGCTTACTCGTCGCGAACCGATGGCGTGCTCATTTCTGGATCGGCCATGGGCTATTACGGTGCTCGCGGTGATGAGGTGCTCACGGAGCGCTCAGTTGCAGGCACCACGTTCCTATCCGACATCGCTCAGGCATGGGAATCCGCTGCGGGTCCCGCCATAGAGGCCGGCGTGCGCACGGTCTTCATCCGCAGCGGCTTAGTGCTTGCGCCCAACGGCGGCTTCGCCGCGCGGCTCCTGCCCTTAGTCAAGCGCGGGCTGCTGGGCGGATTGAGTGGCGCGAATGCGTTTCACGCGTGGATCACGCTGCACGACGAGGTGCGAGCGATTCGGTACTTGATTGACTCCGACCACTCTGGTCCAGCGAACATCATCGCACCCGAGGCCGTACGGGACCAGGCGCTGATGACCGCGCTCAGTTTAGTGGTGGGCAAAAAGCCAGGATTCGTGGTGCCCGGTTGGGTGCTGGAGCTGGCTATCGGCCCCGCGATCGAGGACTTGATGAGTTCTCAGAACGCGCGCCCTGGGGTGCTCACTCGGCTTGGTTTTGGCTGGGACCACGCCACGATTGACGAGGCCGCTACGTGGGTCATGACTGAGGCAGGGCTCGCGCCACCAGCCATGTAGTCCCGTCTCGCACTAGCTCGAGGTTGGCTACCTCACGATGCGCATCCACGTGAGTCTGATCCTCAATGCCGGTCGCGGCGTCTCGACGCCACACCGTATGGGCGGAAACCACGTAGGTGACAGATACCCGCGCCAGGTCTTCAGTGTCGCTTACCGGAAGTTTCTGCGTCGCGATGACGGTCGCCGTGACGCCAACAAATCGTAGATCTCCCGTGGCCAACTCGCGCGCCTGAGCCTGTAGCTGCACTCCCATCGGAGAATCAGTTGCCCCGGTCGCCAGCAGTGCGGGCGCGTCAGCTGCCACCAACGCCGCAAAGCGATCATTCGTCAAGGCCCGTGCCGCGTCCACTGCGGGCTGCGATGCCTCCACAGAATCAGGAATGACGACCGGCGTGGGTTGGCTCGAGGCAGCCGTGCTTGCGCTTTTCACAGCGGCGCTCGGCACCACAACACCGCTGGCAGCGGCGCTGTCTGCGCGTGGGATGAGATAGGCCGTGATACCGATGACGACCAGCGCCGCGGCTCCCACCACCGTGACGCGCAGTCCTGAGCGCCGCAGCCGCCACGCTCTTGAGCTCCTCAACGCGGAGGTACGCTCCCGTGGTTCGCGCGCGTGTGCACGTAACTCCCCGACGAGTCCCGCGTCGGGAAGATGAATCGGGACCGCAGGTGCGCACTGACCCAAGCCAGCTTCCACACCGCGAGCTTGCGGCCTACGTGCCGGGTCGTTGTCTAACAGCGGGTCGAGCCAACCCATAAACTCCTCGCGCACCGCCGGGTCGACGCACGCCGCGAGAATCGCACCCACCGAGTACACGTCTGCTGCCGCCGTGGCACCTAAGGAACGCTCAGGGGCGCGGTAGCCCCGCGTCCCCACCTCGGTGGGCAACGCCCCTCCCACAGTGTCCACAAGGTGCACACCTCGCCGCGAGAGCATCACGTTAGCGGGCGACAGGTCGCCATGTGCGAGACCGCGCTCGTGCAGCGAAGCTATTGCCCCACACAGTTGCTCACCAAGGTAAACGCACTCGCCCAGCAAGAGGTGCCCGCGTCGCTCCAACAGTGCGTCAAGATCAATTCCGTCGATTCGCGGCATGGTCGCGACGATCACGCCCCCGGGCCGCATCACCACACGCTCAGGAACGCACAGCCGCGCTTCGCCTATCATCCTCAGCGACACGGCCCGCTCCCGTGCCAACGCGAATGAGGGGGCGCCCTGCCCCACCACACGCTCGACTAAGCGCGCGGCTGAACTACTTAACGCGGCGTCTGCTGCGGCTGAACTGCCCGCCCGGAACCATTTCACTCCTCCACTGTGACAACTTCCGCCGCTCAGCGGGCGTTATCCACAGGCCCGTCTTCGTAGAGTGGTCGATCAGTTTTTGATCTTGTGCTGCCACGGCCACCACGATGCGCGCCCCACGTCTGAGACCAGTCCGGGCACCAGCAGGGACCGGACTATCAACGTGTCGATCAGCACGCCGAGACCCACAATGACTGCGATCTGGGCGAGAAAGATCAGCGGAATCACTCCCAACGCAGCGAAGGTGGCGGCCAGCACCACGCCGGCAGAGGTAATGACTCCACCCGTCACAGCCAATGCCCTGCGCACACCTTCGCGGTTGCCGTGTTTGATGCTTTCCTCACGCGCACGTGACATCAGGAAGATCGAGTAGTCAACGCCCAACGCACCCAGGAACACGAAGCCCAGGAGGGGTGTCGCGGGATCCATTCCCGGGAATCCGAACACGTGATTGAACAGCAACGAGGACAGCCCGAGCGCGGCCGCGAACGAGAGTACGTTCGCGAGTACGATCAGCGCGGGAGCCAAGATGGCGCGAAGTAGCAGCACCAGTACGACGAAGATCACCAGCAGGATCACAGGAATGATCACGGTGATATCGCGGTCAGTCGTAATCCTGGTGTCGAGGCTCTCGGCGGCCTGTCCGCCCACCAGCGCCTGGTCGGATATTGGGTGCACCACGTCCCGCACGCGTTGCACGGTCTCCGTCGCGCCAAGCGACGCGGAGGACACCTCGGTGACCGCGTTAATCTCCACCGTGCCATCCACCACTATTGGAGGCTCGTCCCCGCCCATGGGCGGGGCCCCCTTGGCCACGGACTCCGTCAACAGGTAGGCGGAAGATACCCCGTCGACACCCTTTACTGCCTGCACTGCGTCGCCAGCATCGGCTTCAGGAACGTAGATACGGATGGGAGAGCTCTGGCCCGCATCAAAATGCGCCTCGAGTACGTCAAAGCCGGTAGTCGACTCGACCTTGCTGGTAAACACGTCGCGCTGACCAAGCCCGTCGGCTTTAAGCCCCACGAGTCCTGCGGCCATGATGACTAACAGTGCCGCCGCGCCGAGCCACGTGCGGCGGGGCCGAGCGTCCACGCCTCGGGAGATCCGACCCCACACACCTGCCCGCTTCTCGACGGACTCAATCGAATTTTCGTCGACGGCACTATCGCCTAGGAAAATTGGGCGTTTGGGCCAGAACACTCCGCGTGCGTGCTTGCCGCCGATCAACAGTAGCGCTGGAAGCAGCGTGAGTGCGGCCACAAAGGCGGCGACGATTCCGAGCGCGCCAGCAGGGCCGAGCGACGCATTTGATTTGAGGTCGGACAGCAACAGCACGAGCAGGCCAAGAACCACGGTGCCCGCCGATGCTGCGATAGGGGCGAGTGAGCGGCGCCACGCGACACCCATTGCCTTGTAGGGAGACTGATGCCGCTGAAGCTCCTCTCGATAGCGCGCCACGAGGAGCAACGCATAGTCGGTGGTGGCACCCACCACCAAAATGAACATGATGCCCTGACTCTGCCCGTTGAGAGTGATCACGTCGGCCTTAGCCATGGCGTACACGGCGATGATCGCAGCAGTCAGCGCAATCATTGCGGTGATCAGCACTGCGAAGGGCAGGACCGGGCTGCGGTAAACGATCAACAGGATCACGAGCACGACCGCAAGCGCGACCAACAGCAGGATCCCGTCAATGCCAGCGAAGGCAGCGACCAGGTCCGCGGTAAGGCCGACCGGCCCGGTGAGGTAGCCATTCAGGTCCAGACCTTGCTCGCTCCACACAGTGCGAACGGTTGACGCGAACGCTTGCCCCAGCGACTCGTCGCCAATGGTTTCGCCGAACTGTGCGGCATCGACGTTGAACGCGACCAGCACGGCCTTGCCGTCTGCTGAAGGGATAGCGGTGGGGGGCGTCACCAGGATGTCCCCCACGGCGCGTCCCTTGGGATCACCCTCGATGGGAGTCTCCCCCGCCTGCTTCGCGAACGCCTCAACGTCCGAGACGTCAGCGGGCGTCGAGATGCCGCCCACGACGAACAGACCCGGCACCGTGTCCATGGGCACAAACTGTTCGTGCAACGCGGCCGCCTCCGTCGACTCGGCACTTGCCGGGAGGAACGCAGCAGCATCGTTCTCCTGCACCGAGCTGAGCTTGCCGAAGGTCTGTCCTCCCACCCCGCTGATAGCGAGCCATGCGAAAATCACGAGGACAATCGCTATGGGGCGCCACCAGGTGTTTTTGGATGCAGGCTTCTTCGTCGAGGTCATGGATTTAGCAACGCAGGAACGGCCACTTCATTCCCACGGGTTAGCCTGACCTCATGGAGATTCTGGAACTCGGCTTGGGGGTGCGCCTTGTCGATTATTACGAGGCATGGGATCTCCAGCGGAAAATCCACGCCGAAGTCGTCTCGGGCGAGCGCCCAGACACGCTAATTCTGGTCGAGCACCGCAGCGTATATACGGCCGGGAAACGGACGGCTACGTGGGACCGTCCCACCGACGACACTCCGGTAGTCGACGTCGACCGCGGCGGCAAAATCACGTGGCACGGCCCCGGCCAGCTCGTCGCGTACCCCATCATCAAACTGCGTGAACCCATCGACGTAGTGAAGTACGTCCGTGTGTTGGAGCAGGCAACGATGGACCTTTGCGACACCTACGGCATGGGGACGATGCGCGTGCCCGATCGCTCTGGGGTGTGGCTACCCGCTACGGGCACCAAACAGGAACGCAAAGTGTGCGCGATCGGCGTACGGGTCGCCAGAGGCGTCACGATGCACGGCCTCGCGCTTAACTGCAACCCCGACCTTGGTGAGTTCGAGCGAATCGTCCCATGTGGCATCGGCGACGCAGGCGTAACCTCGTTAAGCGCCGAACTGGGCCGCAACGTGACCGTCATGGAAGTGACGGCTGCCGCTGTTTCGTGCCTGGAAGAGCGACTCGTCGACGTATGCTTAGAGGCGTCGACACCGACCCGGGCGCTCGTGAGCGCCACCCCAAACGTGACCCCCACAAAGGAGACCGTGTGACTATCGCACCCGAGGGACGCAAGATGTTGCGCGTCGAGGCCCGCAACGCTGAGACGCCAATTGAGCGTAAGCCCGAATGGATTCGTACCAAGGCCACGATGGGCCCGGCGTACAACGAGCTCAAGTCGCTGGTGAAGTCCGGCGGCTTACACACGGTGTGCGAGGAGGCGGGATGCCCCAACATCTTTGAGTGCTGGGAAGATCGCGAGGCCACCTTCCTGATAGGCGGCGCCCAATGTACACGCCGATGTGACTTCTGCCAGATCGACACCGGCAAGCCGTCCGCGCTTGACCGCGGAGAACCGCTCAAGGTGGCGCAGTCGGTGCAGCAGATGGGTCTCAAGTACTCGACTGTCACGGGCGTGGCACGCGACGACCTGGACGACGGCGGAGCCTGGCTGTACGCGGAGACGGTACGCAAGATCCACGAACTTAACCCCGGAACCGGCGTCGAACTGCTGATCCCCGACTTCAACGCGATCCCCGAGCAACTTGCCGAGGTATTTTCTTCGCGGCCCGAGGTGCTCGCGCACAACGTTGAGACAGTGCCTCGTATCTTTAAGCGAATCCGCCCTGCGTTCCGATACGAGCGTTCGCTGTCAGTACTGACCTCCGCCCAGGCAGATGGCTTTGTGACCAAGTCCAACCTGATTCTGGGCATGGGTGAGACGTACGACGAGGCGGTCCAGGCGTTACGCGACCTCAACGACGCCGGCTGCAACCTCATCACTATTACGCAGTACCTGCGTCCCAGCCCGCGTCACCACCCCGTGGACCGCTGGGTCAAGCCCGAAGAGTTCGTGGAACTGTCCGACGCGGCGCAGGAGATGGGCTTCCTGGGCGTGATGTCCGGGCCTCTTGTGCGTTCTTCGTACCGCGCCGGTCGCCTATGGGGCCAAGCCATGACGAGCAAGGGACGCACGATTCCCGATGCCCTCGCTCACCTGGGGGAGCCCGTTGAGGCTCGCCAGGAGGCATCGGCGCTGCTCAGGGCGCGCGCCTAGCACCCACTCAACCCACTAGACTTTGGGGCATTATGGCTAAGACTGAACCCGAGAAGAAGCCCCGTTGGTACAAACTCATCTGGCAGGCCTACAAGGTCACCGCACCACACGACAAGTACCTGCTACCCATCATGATCGGCGAACTCGTCGCGATCGTGGGGATCGCTGTCGGAATCGGCGCGATCGCAGGGTCCGTGGCGGCCATCGTGTATGCATCGGTGTTCGGCCTACTTACTGCGATTCTGGTCATGCTGTTCACGCTGACAAAGCGCTTTGAGAAGAATGCGTTCTCGCGCATGGAAGGTCAGATAGGCGGCTCCCTGTCCGTTGCTCAGTCGATCCGCTCCGGGTGGACCTTCGCGGACGACCCAGTGTCGATAGACCCGCGCGGCAAGTCCGTGGTCTTCCAGGGCATAGGCCGCGGCGGAGTGTTGCTGTTGGCGGAGGGCGGCAACGCGGCCAGAAAGCAGGTCGACGCGACGCGACGGAGGGTCACCAAGCTCATTCCGGGAGTGCCCGTTAACGCGATCTACGTGGGCACCGGCGAGGACCAGGTCCCGCTCAAGAAGCTCTCGAAGCAGATTCGTAAGACCAAGAGGGTGCTGTCGAAGGGCGAGCGTGACGCGGTTGCGGCCCGCCTGCGCGCCATCGGCGGCCAGAAGCTCGCTGTGCCTAAGGGCGTGGACCCGATGCGCGCGCGCCCCAACCGCAAGGGCATGCGCTAGCAAGTCCGCGACGAGCCGGTTAGCGAGTCCTCACCAACCGGGTGCGCGCAGCACGGTCGTGATAGCCGCGGCCCTGCGCGTCCGTGAACAGCGCAGGAATCACCACGACCAGCATCACCGTGCGAACCGCGCCGCCGATGAGTCCGACTGGCGAGCTACCGTCCTCGCGCGTGACCTTCACGCCCACCACACGGTGCCCAATCGTTGTGCCCAGGGTAGACACGAGCAGGAAGTGTTGCGCGGCCCAGATTCCCAGCGTCGCGAACGAACTCCCCACGAGCAATACGCGTTCGACCGACCCGGACGACGCAACGGCTGCGGGGTCGGGGAAGAACGCCGACGAAATCACCAGTGAAAGCGTCCAGTCGATGGCAAGGCCAAGAAGTCGGCGGCCGATGCCAGGGCGAGGGGCGGCTTCTGAAGAAGGCACGGCATCGGGAACGGGCAATTCGGAGGAGTTCACGCGCCCATAATAACCGGGTGCACGCCTCGTGCTGACTCCTCCGTCGGTACCTCAATCCGGCTTGGTACCACGCGGCATTTAACACGCCCGAAACAATCCAAGAACGCAGGCGAAACTGCCGCCCGTTAAAGTAGTACATGCCACTCCAGGCTAGAGAATACTTTCAAGGAGCAAACGGATGTTCACCACTGCCGAAGAGGCCCTCGCCTACGTGAAGAACGAAGGAGTTGAGTACGTCGACATTCGCTTCTGCGATCTTCCAGGTTCGATGCACCACTTCAACATTCCCGCACACCAGTTCACCGAAGATCTTTTCGAGGATGGCGCGATGTTCGATGGATCATCGATCCGCGGCTTCCAAGCCATCAACGAGTCCGACATGAAGCTGTTGCCCGACGTCGCGACTGCCTTTGTCGACCCGTTCCGGAAGGCGAAGACACTCGTCATCAACTTCTCGATCGTGGACCCCTTCACTAATGAGCGCTACTCGCGGGACCCCCGCAACGTCGCCATGAAGGCTCAGGAATACCTGAAGTCGACCGGCATCGGAGACACCGCGTTCTTCGCCCCCGAAGCCGAGTTTTTCATCTTCGACTCGGTACGCTTCGACACCAATCAGCACGAGAGTTACTACCACATCGGGGCCTCCTCTGGCTGGTGGAACACCGGCGCTGAGACCGAGGAAGACGGTTCGCCCAACCGTGGCTACAAGACGCGTATCAAGGGCGGCTACTTCCCCGTCAGCCCCGGCGACCAGTTCGCGGACCTGCGCGACGAGATGTGCACCGTCCTCACCGAGGTGGGACTCGACATGGAGCGCGCGCATCACGAGGTCGGTAGCGGCGGCCAGCAAGAGATCAACTACCGTTTCAACACGTTGCTGCACTCGGCCGACGACCTGATGAAGTTCAAGTACGTCGTCAAGAACGTGGCTTGGAACGCCGGTAAGACCGTGACGTTCATGCCCAAGCCGATCTTTGGCGACAACGGCTCAGGAATGCACGTGCACCAGTCCATCTGGAAGGACGGCGAGCCGCTGTTCTACGACGAGTCCGGCTACGGCGGACTGTCCGACCTGGCGCGCTGGTACATCGGCGGAATCCTCAAGCACGCGCCCGCGTTGCTCGCGTTCACCAACCCCTCGGTGAACTCGTACCACCGCCTGGTGCCCGGCTACGAGGCGCCCGTGAACCTGGTGTACTCGGCACGCAACCGCTCCGCCGCGGTCCGTATCCCTATCACGGGCTCCAACCCGAAGGCTAAGCGTATTGAGTTCCGTGCTCCCGACGCCTCGTCCAACCCGTACCTGGCATTCTCGGCGCTGCTCATGGCGGGACTAGACGGCATCAAGAACCGCATCGAGCCCCCGGCCCCCGTGGACAAGGACCTGTACGAGCTGCCACCCGAGGAGCACGCCCAGATCCAGCAGGTGCCCGCCTCGCTACCGGAGGTGCTCGACGAGCTCGAGAAGAACCACGACTTCCTGCTCGAAGGAGGGGTCTTCACGGACGACCTCATTGCTGAATGGATCGACTACAAGCGCACGCACGAGATCGACCCGCTGCGCTTCCGTCCCCACCCGCACGAATTCGAGCTGTACTACGACTGCTAAGTCGTAATTGCTCGCTTAAGCGGGGTCATCCCTTCGGGGGCGGCCCCGCTTTTGTGTTTGCTCCGTGAACCACGGGTCACACGTCGGGAGTCGGCAAGAATGGCTTCGGTGCCGGTGCCGGGAGTCACGGTGTGCGTGACCCGCGCGCCCACCGCGTTCGCGTACTGCGCGACCGTGGACAGGTGAGGGTCCCGTTCGAGGCGCTCAAACTGTGAGATTGCCTACTGGGAAATACCAAGGGCTGCTGCGACATCTTCCTGGCGGATGCCGGATGCCCTGCGGAGCTCAACGAGCGCAAGCAACATTTCATAGTTCGCTGCCACGAGCGCATCTGAGCGATCTTGGCTGAGCTCGATAGTCATGATTCCTCCTTGAGGCCGCACGTTCATCATCAATACAAGTTCAACCTTGTGAAAATTACTCTGTGCTCCACGAGGTTTGCCTGTCGCTTTCGTATCGGAGCTTTGCACGGCTCGACGCCTGGTTCTGAAGTGCCTTGATGTCGACCACGCCAATGACGGTGCTTGACGATACGTACATCGTGACTCCACGGCTCGACCTCCTGGACATCGTTGGATCACCCTGCACCATCAGCCCTGAAGGCGCGATGTCTGCATGTTGCCACGACGGTCAGGCATGACAACAAGATGGCCGCTGCCAGGTTTGTCCAACCGTTGCGATCCCGCGGCAACCTGAACTTGCCGTTAGGCAACCAACACCAGTCGCTCGTATGCTCACCCCATGGACGAATCCGCCAAGAACACCGCCCAAGTTCTCCTCGACTTCTATTCAGGTTTCGCAGACGCGGCAGACGCGGACGAAGAGGACCTCGCGTTCGATACCGCGATCACTCGCCTCGAAGAAGCCGGCGCGTTTAGTGTCGAGATTGACGACGAAGACGACGATGACGTGGAGATTGAAATCACTCCCCTATTGATCGGCAGCACAGTTGCCGTGCAATGGCTCATTGGCCAACTGTCAGCCGCGACGGATTACTCCGAAGAGGAGATTCTGTTCGACCTTCGCCACTTCATCGATGGGCTCAGCACCGAGTGACCGCCAATCTGCCGCTGTCATCGGCACCCCCGCGCCTTTCTGAGCCAGGCGCGGAGGTCAGCATCAACTATCTAGCAGCAGGTGCCGCGCTCGATCTGTAGGCGCCACAGCGACGGACCCTCGGCCAGGTACTCGAACTTGAAGTCCCCGGTCACGTCCATCTCAATCTCGCGGATCACGCCGCGCGGGGCGTGGTCAGCAGCGATCACCATGGACTCACCAGGGACCAGCGAGGTGACGACGCCGATGACGCGCGCGTGGCGCACCGAGTGGTCGATGGTGCGCACGTCGAGGTCACCCTCCTGTGCCTGAACCGGCTCGGGGTGGGTGAGCTCGTTGATGCCGATCACCCTGGGCTCGGCGGCCTTCGCGTCGCCGCCACCGCAGCCACCGTCACCGCCACATGCGCAGCCACCGGACTCTTCAGCTACCGCGTTATCTTCCACTTGGGTGTTCTGTGTCTCAGTCATTGTTCTCTCCTTCGGTTGTGCGGCGCCCGGGTGGCGCCGCATCGTCAATCGTTAATCGAACCGCTCATGGCGCCGTCACATTGAACAGTCCGCTGGCTCCGCGCTCCGCGTCAACCATGATGTGTGACACGAACGGGTACTGGCCGGGCTCGGGGAACGTGAGCTCCACGAATCCGCCTTGACCGGGTTGCAGCGCGAGCGCCTGGGCGCCGCCCTCGGAATCCGCACCAGGGCCACCCAACGCGTAGGCGCCCTCAAAGAACACGGTGTCGAACTGGCCGCCCACCACGTGGAAGGAAGTCGCCCGGTTGGGGCCAGCATCGACCACCCACAGCCGCACCCGCTCCCCTACCTTGACGTCGATCGGCTCGCTACGATATTGGTTCGCGTAGCCATTGAAGACCACCAGATCCGGGCGCTCCGCGTTGATCTTGTCCGCGTCCGCAATGCCACCCTGCTCGCCCAGGTAATACTCGGACTGGACGAACACGAACTCCTTGTCCACCGGCTCCAGGTCTGGCGGGTCGATGACCACCGCACCCATCATGCCGTTGGCGATGTGTAGCGATAAGGGCGCCGTCGAGCAGTGGTAGAGCCACGCGCCCGCACGCTTCGCCACAAAGGTGTAGACCAGGCTCTCACCAGGCTCGATGGTGCGCATGAACTTCTGCGGCGACACGTTGCTCGCATGAAAATCGATGGAATGACCCATGGTGCCGTTGTTGACAAGCGTCACCACGAATGTGTCCCCCACCTTGCCCCGCAACGTGGGTCCGTTGGGCCCACCGTTGAACGTCCACAGCGTCTGCGTAGCCCCCGGCGCCACCTCCAACACCTGATCGGTCACCTCAATGGTGAGCTCGTGAGTGCTGGTGTCACTCGCCGGCGCCAGGCTCGCGTCGCGCGCCGGGAAGGAGGGCTTGCCCTTGAGATCCATATTGTCCGCGGCCGATGCCCCGGTTCCGTTGGAATCGTCCGTCATGCCGTCCATGTCGTGCCCGGGCATGCCGATCTCGTTTGATACGCCGTCATCGGCAGCGCCGTCATCCGGGCCCTGCTCGGGCTGAGCGGTCAGCACGACGCTAAGGACCATGCCCATCTGCCGGTGGCCCGCGATGGAGCACCACCCGTCCATGGCTCGACCCACCACCCCGATGTCGATGGTGGCGCTCGCACCCGCCGCTACACGTCCCGTGCTGGCCCCCGAATCCAACACCAGGTCGTGCGTAGTGTCGTCAGTGTTCGTCACGTGGATGACCAACCGGTCACCGGGGTCGACCTTTATGGTGCTGGGAGTGAACCGCATGTCCTGCGCCTCAACCTCAACCTCGACGGTCCTGCCCGTGGGTGCGACGGACTGCGCCGCGTCCACTACTGCCACACCGGAGGCGGAGGGGTCCGCCGCGACTCCCACGGCGCCTGCGAGTAGGAGCGCACAGCCCGCGATGAGCGCTGCGCCCCTTCCGCGCGGGTGGCGCTCCCGCTCGATGTCCTGGACGCTCATCAGCATCGGCCCGTCTGCCGCGACCTCGCGTTGTGTGCGTCGCGAGACCACGACGCCGCTAACAATCGCGATGAGCGCGGCAACCGCGGCACCAAGCGCGATCATCGACCCAATGACAGTGACCAGGCTGGGCGTGGGAAGCACGAACAGCAGCATCCCGCCGTTGAAGAGCACCACGCGCGCGGAACCGCCGCGTTCCACCTGCTTGCGCGCGGCGCGCACCGCTGTGGGTCCACCGCCGAGCACCATCGGCATGAGGTGAGACAGCGAGCCCAGCACTATCTGGGCCGCAGCTCCAACGATGATGGGGGCGATGAGTCCGCCCAGCTGCGACTCCGCGTCGGCCCACGTGCTCGCCGCACCCACGAAGGTCGCCCAGACGACGACAGTGCCGGTCAACCAAGCCATGGCAAACGCGATGTGCAGAGCTGCGGCGGCGGCGGGCGGCTTGGCGCGCGCGGCGGTCGCCATCGGCACTGCAGCGACAACGAGACCGACCGCGTAGATCGAGTATCCGAGTGCGGTTACGGCACGCGCGTCGACAAGTAGTCCCACGCCTATGGTCACCAGCGCGGTGCCCACCACGGCCAACGCGGCGCGTCCCACCCGAATCGCCGTGGGCGTGAGCCGGACCGCCAGCACAGTAGGCCACAGCGTGATGAGCGTGGTTACGATGGTCAGCCCCACCCAGCCCAGGAGCATCGAAGTGGTGTGGCCCAAATACACCCTCGCCGCAGTCTGCGAGTTGGAGATTCCGTCGGCGAGGAACACTCCGCATACGATCCCTACGGCCAGCGCGCCGGCCGAGCTCACGTAGCCCCACGTTGACCAGCTCAGGTGCCCGCCCATTTTGTGCCGACTCGCCACAAACAACTCCGTGCAATGCCACCCGGCGACGATGACGAGGATGCTCGCGCCGGCCCACAGCGAGTGGGGCACCGCCCCCACCACCCCAATGATTACCAGAATGGCGCCGATGCTGTGGGAAATCAGGCGGATTGCCTGGCCCTTGAGTCCCGTGGGTAGGTCACGCCTGCGCAACGCCTGCGTAAAGTGGGCGCTCCAGATCAGGATCGCGGCGGTGACGGCCCCCAACATCAGCAGGTGCACCATGAGCCACGGCGCGGCGTCGAGACCGCGGTGCCCGATCGCGACGACCGCCGCCGCGATCAGCCACACCGCCACCACTGCGTTTGCGCGCAGGTGCCAACGCGCCCTCATCGCGGTCGCGCCGTCATGACGTGACCCCGGAAGGTGCGACGGATTCAGGCGCGTGCTCGTGGCCTGCTGTCTTGCCTGCGCCGAGCCTGCCTGCACCCACCTCGCGAGCTGAACGGTCACGAGCGCTGCGGGCGCGCGTCGCGCCGAACGCAGACCAGGCCGCAATTACCACAAACCCGAGCAGTGCGATCACGTTCAGGATGCTGCCCACGGCGCGCGCCCACTCGAGCCCGTAAGCATCACCCAGCAGTAGTCGCACCGCAAGACCCAAGTGCAACACAACCATTGGCATCCACATCACCGCCCGGTAAGGGAGTTCGACTCCCAGGACCGCGGGCAGAATGACCGGCGCGTGGCCCATGATCATTGAGATGGTGAAGCCCAGGAACACAGCATGGATCACGGCATCGTATGCGCCCCCATTGGCCGGCCCTCCCACCAACCAAAGCGAACCGGCGACTGCTAGCCACACGTAGCCGGTCAGCATGCATGCCGCCGCGAACCGCGGCAAGCCCTCCGCGCGGACGGTACGTCGCGCAGCATCGTGCGTCACAAGCACCACAGTGAGCGCCAACAGTGTGGCTCCACACAATGCCGTACCGATGACAGGCCACATTGTGGCCGCAACCACCGCGGCACAGAACAGGACTGACATCTGCAGAGTGCGGTGTGCGATGGTCGCCGACTCAAGTCTGGAGAGCTCCGCGCGCTCACCTGCGATGGTGAGGGCCACGAAGCCGACGAGCCACGGAAGTAGCGCTTCGATGGGCAAACCCGCGGCCCACAACAATGCGCCACCACAGCCGAGCGCTGCGCCAAGCGCCTGGACTGCGAGTTCATCGCTCGCCTGTCGGTGCCAGATCGCCCAGTACACACCGAGCAGCGCCGCGAAGCCTGCGGCGAATAGCCATCCGCCCACCCCCAGCGGCACCGGAGCGAGAATCGCGACGGCGCCGAGGCCCAACATCGCTGGCGCGCTGAACCCCCAACGAGCGCGCAGAGCGACCGCCCTTTCCAGTGCGATGAGCGTTCCTACGAAGCCGAAGACCATCAGCACGCCATGCGCGTCCGCGAGCCTGTCTGACACCAATGGCGCGCCGTGTCCCAACAGCACAAGAGCTCCGTCAACGCCCGCCAACAGCGCAAATCCAGCGAGCAGAAGAAGTGGTAAACGACCTATTTTCGCAACACGGGGATTCGCAAATTGGCTCACTCCCAAAGTATCCGGGAACTGCCCCAAAATCACCCGGGACCAAGGTCCCGATCGCAGGCCAAACAACCGATATTTCCCGCCCAGTGATCGGCTGCACTGCGCGATTCAGCGGCCACCGTCTACGCCAGGTCAGCAAGCGGATCCGCACCCCGCGATCTCACCCCACGCACTCGGCTTGCGTTGGACCGTAGCAAGCGTTTACATTTATGCCGTAGCCCTCAAGAATTTTCTGTCGGCTCATGAATTTCATCAGGCAAGGAAGCCACGCGCAATAGTGCGAAGGGCGGACTCGTCTCCTTTACCTATTGGAGAAGAAATTACGTGAACTCCCGCGCTGAGTCCCCCGCACCAGGCACCGAATGGTGGCGCACTGCCGTCATCTATCAGATCTATCCGCGCTCATTCGCGGATGCAACGGGCAACGGCGTGGGTGACTTGCGCGGCATCACCGGCCACCTGGCGGATCTCGAGAGTCTCGGCGTAGACGCCATCTGGCTATCGCCGTTCTATACCTCCCCGCAGCGCGACGGCGGATACGATGTTTCCAACTTCATGGACGTTGATCCGCTGTTCGGCAACCTCGATGACTTCGACGCAATGGTGACCGAATCACACGCTCGCGGCATGCGCGTCATCGTCGACATCGTTCCCAACCACACGTCGGATCAGCACGAGTGGTTCCAGCGCGCGCTCGCCACCCCTCCCGGATCGCCTGAGCGCGATCGATATATGTTCCGCCCAGGTCAAGGCCCTTCAGGGGACGAGCGGCCCAACAATTGGGTATCCGTCTTCGGCGGACCGGCGTGGAGCCGAGTCACGAACCCCGACGGCACCCCCGGCGATTGGTACTTACACCTGTTCGACTCTACCCAGCCGGATCTCAACTGGAAGAACGAACATGTGCTCGCAGGGTTCGACGAGATCTTGCGGTTCTGGCTCGACCGAGGCGTAGACGGTTTCAGGGTGGACGTGGCTCACGGGCTGATTAAGGCGGATGGACTACCCGATTTCGTGGTGGACGAATCGGCGGGGTCGATGGGAAGCCTGACGGAGACGCCCCCATTCTGGGCGCAAGAGGGCGTTCACGACGTCTGGCGCCGCTGGCGGGCAGTACTCAATACTTACGACGGCGAACGAATACTTGCAGCTGAGGCGTGGGTGTATCCGCTGTCAAGCATGGCCAAGTGGGTAAGGCCCGATGAGATGCACCAGGCATTCAACTTTGCCTACCTTGAGACCGCCTGGCATGCCGCTGACCTCCGCGACATCATCGACACCTCTATCCGCGAGTTTGGCGCAGTGGGCGCGCCGAGTACCTGGGTATTGTCTAATCACGACGTAGTCCGCCATGCCACCCGGCTGTCACTAGGCGAGGAAAATCCCCAGGGCCACGGCATCGGCACGGACACCCTCGGTCTGCCAGATCCCGCCCAAGCGCTACGGCGAGCCCGTGCCGCGACCTTACTGATGCTGGCGTTGCCAGGTAGCTCATACATCTTCCAGGGGGAAGAGCTCGGGCTTCCTGAGGCAATCGACATTCCGGACGATGCCCGCGCAGACCCCACCTGGTTCCGCACTCAAGGCGAAAGGTATGGTCGCGATGGTTGCCGAGTGCCGTTGCCCTGGAACGCCGAGGCTCCGGCCTTCGGGTTCTCCAATACTGGTGAGACATGGTTACCCCAGCCCAGTGAGTGGCACGGACTAGCCCGCGACGCGCAAGTGGGCCAGCCTGACTCCACCCTCACGCTTTACACCACCGCCCTCAAGTTGCGACGCGAAATGGACACCGCCGCTGCTTCCCTGGAGTGGCTTGATGACTCCCCCGCGGGCTGCATTTCTTTCCGGGTGGGAACCGTCACGGTCTTCGCTAACGTCGACGGAGAGCCGATGCCCGTCCCCACCGGAGAGGTCCTCGCGAGCTCCGCCCCCATTGGCGATATGCTTCCCGCAGACACCACCGTCTGG
>Ga0314772_1000291_pt1 | contig 27976 bp, 28 predicted proteins | sample MetaGCBIW2018_FD_204520 | JGI IMG/M metagenome (GOLD analysis project Ga0314772, IMG submission 204520) | Cryopeg brine microbial communities from Beaufort Sea near Barrow, Alaska, United States - CBIW 2018 | ecosystem: Environmental > Aquatic > Marine > Coastal | place: USA: Alaska | collected... | reverse complement strand
TGCATGCGAGCAGCGCCTGCTGACCCACGTTTTTGAACAGACTAAAAAATTCCGTGGGAAGGAATAAGGAAAGCCATTTTTAGTATAGCGAAAATAAAGCGCTGCAGACTATTGCAGGATTTTTAATTCACCTTAAAAATCCACCTGCTTTGCAGGTGGTCATGTCCTGATGGCTATGCCTGTATTTACAGCTTGATTTCGATTTGCTTTTTTGTTGCATAATTGAATCTGGTCGATTTTTAGAACAGGCCCCTGTCGTCCCCTATGGGGGCTAGCCAAAGCCACCTTCTAAGAAGGTGTGATTTTTACTGTTAAAGAAAACTATATGTTTTGTAGTTCGTCGATAAAAAGTATCTTTACGTTTAGCAATTCCAAGCTATGCGAAGCCTTATTTATGTTGTAATTGTAATAATGATAATGTCGTTAGCGTCGTGTATACCCACAAAGAGCCTAACTTATTTACAAGAAAGCAACAGCACTCAAGACAGTTTAATTTCCGTTAATATACAGCAGCGCCCTTATCGGGTTCAGATCAATGATGTGCTGAGTATACGTATAAAAGCGCTTGACCAGAACCTCGTGGCTCTGTTCAATCCTGCATCCAGCAGTAGCAGTAGTGAAAGCGCTGAGGCAGGTGGCAATGCGCTTGACGAAGGGTATTATTATGACGGTTTTGCAGTAGATAACCATGGTAAAATACGAGTTCCCACACTAGGTGAAGTAAGTGTGCTGGGCTATACCACCGAAGAGATACGAGAAATTATAGAACAAAAATTGCTGGCAGATTATTTTACGAAGGAGGCCAATATCTTTGTGACCGTAAAACTCGCCGGCATCAAATATACCATAGCGGGAGAAATCGCAAGCCCAGGGGTTAAAGTCGAACTGGTAGAAGAACTGAGCCTTATGGATGCCATTGCAAACAGCGGTGATATTGCAATCACCGGTGATCGCAAAGATGTGGTTATCATACGGCAATATCCCGGCGGGCGGCGTGTGCATCATATAGATCTTACAGATATCGCGGCCATGCAGTCTCCGTTTTACAACATTCAACCAAACGATCTTATACTTGTAAATCCCTTGCCTCAAAAATCACTGGGTACCGGCACGACTGGGCTTTCTTCGTTTACGACCCTTCTAACAATTTTTACGGCCCTCACCACCACCGTTCTATTATTTACACGGCTCTAGATGGAAGATGATTTTGAAATAAAGGATAAACAGCATTTTTTTGATTTCAGGGGTTTTCTGATCAAAATGTTGCGCTACTGGCCACTCTTTATTATTTCGCTGTGTATTGCGTTTTACATTGCTTATTACATAAACGTACGCAAAGAGACTGTTTATCGCCTCAGTAACATGATTTCAGTAAAAGACGATCAGAATCCGTTTTTTACCAGTAATACCAGTCTTACCTTTAACTGGGGCGGCACCACGGACAAAGTACAGACGGCCGAAATTTTTCTTAAATCCCGAAGCCACAACGAGAAAGTAGTCGAAGAACTGCAGTTTTATGTGCAATACCTCAAAGCGGGGGCATATAACATTGAAGATGTGTATGATAAAACGCCTTTTGTGCTCGATATCAATACATCAGAGGTTCAACTTTTAAACCAAAAGATCAATATTACATTTATTGATGCAGCCCATTTTGAAATCAGTTTCACGCTCAACGGTGGTGACGGGACGGTTCAGAATTACAAAACCAAAGAAAAAACGGTTATATCCTTACCTGTTCAAAACTTTAAAAAGCAATACGAACTGGGCGATCCCATAGATTTGCCCTATTTTAATTTTCTGGTGCAACCTGCAGAAATTCCGGCTGTAAAGGGACAAAAATTCCAAGTGGGGTTTCGGGATTTTGATGGCACTGTAAGTGAATACAGAAATTTAAATGTTGAGCAGACCCCCAGTGGCTCCAGTATTTTAACGCTTACCATGACCGGGACCAACAAGTATCGCATCGTGGATTACCTCAACACCTCGGTGAGTGTGCTGAGCAGAGATCAACTGGAGCGCAAAAACCTATTTGCGACGAAGACCATTAAGTTCATAGACAGTAGCCTGGCCGATAAGACTTCTGAACTAAAGACCGTTCAGCAGGAATTGAACAAGTTTAGACAAAATAATTCCAGCGTGGGTATTTCTGGCAGTGAGGAGAGCATGATCACTAAAGTTAGCGAGCTTGATGCCGGTCAGCAGCAAGTGGAACAGCAGTTGCAGTATTACCTGAATCTGGAAAATTACCTGCGCACACGTACTGATTATTCTGCAGATATTCCCGCGCCCTCCCTAACTGGAATAGGAGAAGGCAGTATTTCCCAGCAGGTTTCAAGCATTATCGCGCTTTCTGAACAGCGCAAGCGCCTAGCATATTCGGCAAAGCCGGAAAACCCTGTTTTTAATGATCTTGACAGGCGTATCAATTCGATTAAAACCATTCTCTTAGAAAATATTTCTTCCTCAAAACAGATTCTCAATACGCAACTGAATGACATTAGAAGTGATATTGCCAGTGTAGAATCGCTGATGCGCAAACTGCCGGCAGAGCAGCAGCAGTTGCTGGGCATACAGCGCAAGTACAACCTGAGTGAAAACACCTATAGCGTTTTTCTTGCCAAACGCAGCGAGGCGGGGATCATAAAATCGGCTAACGTTTCAGATATCCAGGTCATAGATCCTGCAAAAGATATAGGCGGTGGTGCAGTGGGACCAGATACCAAAACCAATTATGTCATGGCCGCGATCGCCGGTGGCGCCATACCTATGATCCTCGTTTTTTTGCTGGTTTTCTTTGACAATAAAATCAACAATCCCGACGAACTGAAACAACTATCAGACATTCCCGTACTTGGGGTGATAGGTAAAAGTGCGACAAAGACAAATCTGGTGTTTATAGAGAAGCCTCGATCTGCCGTTTCAGAAGCCTTTAGGTCGGTGCGATCAAGTTTACAGTTTATATACAGGCGTTTAAATATAAAAGGTGCAAAAACCGTAATGGTGACCTCTTCGGTAGGAGGAGAAGGCAAGACGTTTTGCAGTATAAACCTGGCCACGGTATTTGCCCTAAGCGAGCGCAAGACGGTGCTTGTGGGACTTGACCTGCGAAAACCTAAAATATATGATGATTTCAATCTCGAAAACACCATCGGGGTAGTCAATTACCTTATCGGAGAAAAAGGAGTGGAAGAGATCATACAGCCTTCTCAGATTCCGTATTTAGATATTATTTTAGCAGGCCCAGTTCCACCTAATCCATCAGAATTATTGATGGGTGACCAAGTGGATGCTTTAATGGCAGATCTCAAAAATCGCTATGATTATATCATTCTGGATACTCCGCCCATAGGTCTGGTGGCCGATGCGCTCGAACTGCAATCCTACGTAGATGCTACATTATATGTAATTCGGCAGAATTATACCAAAAAAGGAATGCTTGCAAGCATTAATGAAAAGTATAAACGTGGAGAGGTCAAAAATATAAGTTTTGTGCTGAATTATTTTAGAACAGAAGGGAGAATGGGTTACGGTTATGGCTACGGTTATGGCCGCTACGCGGAAGGTTATCATGAGGATGAAAAAGCGCCTGCATTTTCGAGAATATTCAAGCAAATGACCAAAAAATTTAAAGGGAACAAGCAAAATAAGAATGGCGGACAAGATTGAAGATGAAGAATGGCTGTATGAAATCAATGCGAGTCAGCCGCTTATGGCCATTGATTATAAAGAAATATGGCGCTATCGCGACCTGTTGCTTCTTTTTGTGCGCAGGGATATTGTGGCTACTTATAAGCAAACAATCCTGGGGCCACTGTGGTATTTGATACAACCCCTTTTTACATCGGTTATTTTTACGCTTGTCTTTAATAATATTGCCACGATCTCTACCGGCAGCGTTCCGCCTTTTCTATTTAACCTCGCTGGTGTCACGATGTGGAATTACTTTACACACTGTCTTACCACCTCTTCAAACACCTTTGCCTCAAATGCCAGCCTATTTGCAAAAGTGTATTTCCCAAGGTTGATCGCACCACTTTCGCAAGCGATTTCCGGGTTGCTGAAAATGGGCGTGCAATTATTTATTTTTATTGCTTTTTACTTCTATTTTGTACTGAGAGGAGATGGTATTTCTCCCAATATGACCGCTTGGTTGTTTCCATTTTTACTGGCTACAATGGCGATTTTCGGTCTGGGTGCGGGAATGCTAATTTCATCACTGACCACGAAATACAGGGATTTCAGGATTCTCATCACCTTTGCTACCTCGCTGCTCATGTACGTTTCCGCAGTAATGTATCCCATCTCACAAGTGCGCAAAAGTCAAACACTGGGAGATTATGCCTGGCTGGTAGAATATAATCCCATTGCCATCCTTATAGAAGCTTTTAGATATATGGCTTTTGGAGAAGGTTTTTTTCAATGGCAACAGCTAGTATATTGCGTAATTCTAAGTGTAGTGTTATTCTTTGTGGGATTAGTTGTTTTTAACCGTACCGGAAGAACTTTTATAGACACGATATAATTTCGGGCAATAGGCCAAAAATTGCTAAAAAACACCTCAAAACGGTTATTTTTAGCATAAAAAAGACGATTTTAAGGCTATTTATTGATGCGGAATAATAGCATCTTTTAAATCATTTTTAGATATTAGGCCACTTTTTCTCCATAACTGTTGGCCATTTTTAAAGAGCATTAATGTGGGAACGCCACGCACTTTAAATTTTGCCGCTAGGGGCTTGTTTTTATCCACATCTACTTTAATAATCTTCACCTTTTCACCCATATCTTTTTTTACATCTTCGAGAATAGGCGCAAGTGTTTGGCAGGGACCACACCAGCTTGCATGGAAATCTATAAGTACAGGGATTTGAGAATCGGTAAGGTCGCCAAATGATGTTTTCATAATGCAAATTTAAAACAATCCTTTCGTGCTGAAAAATGCATTAACATCAACTTAAGGTAAATCCAGTTCTAAAGGTTAAGACCCGTTAATACAAGTCTCGATCAGCCTCATAATCATTAAATTGTCCACAACGAAATAATTACAAAATTATTCAACATGGAAAAAGTACTTATAGTAGGTGCAAATGGCACCACAGGAAAAATAATAGTAGATAAAGTAAATGCAAACGATAGTTATGAAGCCGTAGCAATGGTACGCAAACAAGAGCAACGGCCTCAGTTTAAAGAAAAGGGGATCAAGACCGTACTTGGAGATCTTGAAAAAGATGTTGACGAGGCTGCTAAGGGCATAGATAAAGTCATTTTTGCCGCTGGATCTGGAGGAAATACATCGGATGAAAAAACAATTCTGGTTGATCAGGAAGGCGCAAAAAAAATTGTGGACGCGGCTAAAAAAGCTGGAGTAAAAAAACTGGTCATGCTGAGCAGTATCAAAGCAGATGAGCCTGAAAGTAATCCTGAACTGGGCAATTACTTAAAAGCTAAAGAAGAAGCCGATCAATATTTGCGAGCCAGCGGACTAAATTATACCATCGTGCGTCCGGGAACACTCACGAACGATAAAGCCACCGGGAAAATAAAAATGGCCGAAAAATTGGAAGGAAAAGGTGAAATTACCCGTGAGGATGTCGCGCTAGTTTTGACGCGTGCGCTGGATAATGATAAGGTTGCAAATAAAACTTTTGAAATGATAAATGGAGAAACCGAAATTGAAGAGGCAATCAAATAAATATTGATTCACCAATCTTACGGTAATATATAATACCATTAAACAACAAAAGCCCAAAGTAGATATTTAATCTATTTTGGGCTTTTGATATTATTGATCTTATTTGTGCAACTTAAAAGAATTAGAATTTAGATGTTTTAGTTATTCTAAGACAATCTTTTAAACATCACAAAATGTGTCCCAATCGTTGGAATCTGAAAAGGTTCTCCTTTGATAACAAAACCCAGATCCTTGTAAAAATTAAGGGCAACTTCACGCGCATTGAACCAAAGAACATCACATTCTTGTTGCTTGAGGAGATTTTCGCCGTGTACGACCAGTTTTTTGCCGTAGCCCTTACCGCGATATTCCGGAAGTACCGCCATACCCCGCAGCCGGTACTGTTTGCCTGAAAAATAATTATGAGGATCTACCACAAAACTGGCAAGACCCACTAGTTTTTCTTCGATAAATGCGCCTAGATGGAAGGTTTGTGGTGCATTGTCGCCATCAAAGTTACATTCATTTACAGGACGTCCCGGCCGCAATACGCTCTGGCGTATAGGCAGGGTTTGTTCCGCAGTTATAGATTCAATTAGAACCATTAAAGTGTTCTTTTTAGGTGATTTTGACAGAAAAATGGTCTTTTTTCAACAAGAATTAAGCGCGCACATCCTTATATTCTGGATGCTCGTCAAATTTTATTTCGGCAAATGGACAGAGCGGCTCAATTTTAAAATTATGTTTACGGGCAAATTCAACCGCATGAGCAACAAGTTTGCCGGCATAACCCTTACCTTCTTCACTGCGTTTGGTTTCGGTATGATCTATGGTCATCACGCCATTGCGGTCTTTAGAATAGGTAAGTTCTGAAATCACCCCCTTTTCGCCTTCTATTAAAAAAACGCCGCGACTATCATTTTCATTATGTTTTATGGATGGATTCATAGGCTTTTTTGGTAAAATAATTAGTTTAAGCATTTTAAACCTGAAAAGAGCTTCACATTAAAAGCTGTATTTTGCTGAAAAATAGAAGACTTTTACACGTTTGCTTGACCGCATTTCAGATCAACTTTCAGCTAAAAATAACAAAATTATGGTCGCTTTCAATATTCGACGCTTATTTAAAGAAGACATTAACATCTTTATGCCGTTTGTGCATGAACTTATGGGTAATACTATAGACGATAAGGTATTAAAACAGCGCCTTGAAGCTATGTTTGAGCTAAATTATGAGTGTCACGGGATTTATAGTGAAGATATGCTTATAGGCGTTTTTGGGCTTTGGTTTTCCACGCGCCATTACTGTGGCAAGACTTGCGAGCCAGATCATGTATTCATCTTGCCCCAGTACAGACGGGAAGGGTTGGGCAAAGATGTTTTTGCCTGGATTTTCGATTATGCCCGCCAGAAAGGTTGTGAAACTTCAGAGCTCAACAGTTATGTAAGCAATTACCCCAGTCATAAATTTTATCTCAATGCCGGTTACGAAATCTGGGCGCATCATTTTTTAAAGAAATTGTAGCTTAGGATCTGTTCAGAAATAACCTACACATTTTAACTGGTTCTTTTGCGCACTAACTTCGTTAAAAATACTCGCTTTAGCTACGGCTATAGCTGCGTTTTTTGCCTTGTTACTGCAAAAAATAACAGCGTCAATTCAGTATATTATATTTATGAACAGATCCTTAGTCAAAAACAATCTCCCCACCGCTGAGAATTTCATAGGGCTTTGCATTCTGTGTAAATATGCGGGCTTCATGGGGGCCATTTACCGTTATGGTTTCACCTTTGACCGTAAGCCAACTGCCCTCACGCAGGCCTACTACTGGCGGGGTGTTGAATTTATGATATTCCTTGATGCGCGTTTCGCGGGTCTCTCCCATGTGCGTGCCGTCTGCATTAGGATCCAGATAATGGGCATTGATGTTAAAAGGCACTACGCCTATCGTTTTAAAACTGGGTGGATATACGATGGGCATATCATTTGTGGTCTGCATGGTAATCCCACAAATATTACTGCCCGCACTTGTGCCCAGATAGGGCGTTCCGTTAAAAAGAGTGGTTCTCAAAACCGGCATAAGTTGCCGCTTGTAGATTTCATTTACCAGTAAAAAAGTATTGCCCCCACCAATAAAAATGCCCTGTGCTTCCTTTATCGCCGCAACAGGATCGTCAAATTCGTGCAGGCCACTCACCTGTATATCCAGTTCATTAAAAACATCTTGTACCCGTTCTGTATAAAGGTCATGTGAGAGTCCGCCGGGACGGGCATACGGAATGAACAGTAGGCGCTCTACATGTTCAAAATGGGTATTAAGGGCGGGTAAAAGGTATTTTAGATAATCCTCACCGTAAAGGGTAGAGGTGCTAGCGAGTATAAGATTTCTCATAAAAATAGGTGGTATGAAGATGGTTGGTTTGATTTAACAAAAATTTAGATAGGCTCCAGTGCCACCTTAAATTTTCTTATCGGAAATTCATAAAAATTATTGAATTATGAAATTATTTTACACATTCCTTTTAATTTTTAGTGTTACTCAACTTTCTGCCCAGTCTTTTAGCAACAGGATGCTGATAGAGGGAAAGGTAAATGTGCCCTCCGGTGATGATGAAGAGGGAATTGTGGTTTATAATGAATCTTCAAGCAGCGGGACCATCACAAACCGCAACGGTATATTTTTTCTAAATGTGCGCCAGGGAGATAAAATTCTGGTGCAATCTATACAATTTACCCCGTTTAAACTCACGGTAGATCGAGGGATGATTCAAAATAAAAAAATCATTGTCACGCTGCGCGAAAGCCTTAATAAACTGGACGAGATTGTAGTCTCTCCCACAGATCTTACGGGTAATATTGAAGTAGATGTAAACCGCGTGATCGTGAGCGATGATACGCTTAGCGTTGTTATCCCGCAGTTAGGGCTGCGCCGAAGTGTTATAGACGATGCCAGCCCGGTCGAAAATGCTGCGTTGGACAGAGATGACTGGAAGTACGGCCTGGACTTTGTAAATATCTTTAAGGCCCTTTTTGATAAACGGGACCGTACAAACCATGAATTTCAAGCAACGGCAGAAGATGAATTGGGTGAGATGTACAGCAATACATTTTTCAAAAAGAACTTAGATATCGACGAAAATAATATAGGGCCTTTTATGGATTATGTGGCCGCAAATGGTCTCGATAAAAAAATGCTGACTAAAGGGAATGAACTCAATTTGATTCAGTTTTTACTTCAAAAAAGGGATATCTTTAAGCAACAGATAAATCAAAATTAGGACTAAAAATCGCCAATTTAAGCGCAATTTTGCCGTTTTTTTAATCGGTTTTATACCCGTCAATATAGCATATGGAAGAAAAAGTAAGGCAGCGTATTGCGCTGGGAACCTATTTTTTTATTATTGGTTTTTGCTTCTCTACTTGGGCTTCCCGTATTCCTACGTTAAAGACCTACTTTAACCTTAACGAAGCAGAACTGGGCAGTTTGCTGCTCGCCATGCCCATTAGTTCTATGCTGGGCCTTCCTATTTCTGGTTGGCTGATATCACGCTACAATAGCAGATCGCCGTTACTGGTTTCCTTTTTCTTTTTTGCCATAGCGTTGAGCAGTATTGGTTTTGCCAATAACCTTGTCTCGTTGATTTTATCCATTAGCCTGTTTTCCTTTTGCATGCGCATCATCAATATATCCATGAATACGCAGGCCATTACTTTACAAAAGTCTTTTAAACGGAAGATAATTGGTTCGTTTCACGGTTTATGGAGCAGCGGGGGATTGGCTGGCGTTGGTGTTTCCACATTAATGATTGCTTTTAATGTGCCTATTTATTATCATTTGCTCAGCGTGGCCATAGTTGTGCTGCTCGTAGCCCTGATCACGTACCGCTTTCTGCTTGATAATGACAGGGCAAAAGAAGGCAATAAATTAGTTTTTGGTAAACCAGATAAATTTATAGGTGCGCTCGGCCTCATGGTCTTTTTTGCTTCCCTTTGCGAGGGCGGCATGTTTGACTGGAGCGGGGTCTATTTTAAAGAAGTGGTGGGTGAAGATGTTTTTACCTGGGGCTACTTGATTTTTATGGTTTTTATGGCGCTTTCCCGGTTTTTTTCTGATGCGGTCGTAGACTACATGGGCATGCGCCGCCTGTATATTTACAGTCCCTGTATAACGGCCTGTGGCATTTTACTTATGGTATTTTTCCCCTATTTCTGGCCGGCACTTTTGGGTTGCTGTCTTGTGGGAATAGGCGTTGCCGCTATTATCCCCATGACCTTTAGCCTTGCCGGCACCTCTAAAAAATATTCTCCGGGAATGGCCATTTCAATCATTGCCACATATGGTATTATCGGAATGTTGCTGGGACCGCCATTGGTGGGCTATCTCGCCCAACTTATAGATCTAAGATGGTCTTTTCTATTGTTTTTATTGGCAAGTCTAATGCTTATCCCCATATCAAGAATGTTTTTCAAACGGAATGCAGAACTGGAAACCTCGGATAAATAACCACTCTTATTTGGAATTTCGGTGTGCAACGCCCCATTTAAAATCCAGTCTTTGGGAAAATGGCTACATTAGGGCCTGTAAAGAAATAACCTATTTCTTTACAATCCCTTAGCGGCAAAAAGAATAACCTTTGACAAAATTTCTTTACTTTTTAATATCCTGGATAGTTCTGGGCAGTTTAAACCTGTATGCGCAAGAAAGCATAATGCTGCGCGGCCGCGTGCTCAATGATACTATAGATAAAGCGTACCTGCACATTCTCAACCTTACCACGCAACAAGGAACTATAACTAATGAAGGCGGTGTTTTTACCATTCCCGTGTATATTCAGGATACATTGTTTGTCTCGGCGGTTCAGCTTAAGCACAAGAAAATCGTGATCACGCCCGAAATATTTTTGCGAAAGCATATAGAATTTCATCTGGACGAAGAAGTCAATGACCTGCCCGAAGTGATCGTCCGCGATATTAACCTAAGCGGAATACTGGGCACTGATGCAAAAAATAGTGGCGTAGAAAAACCTTTTGATCCCGCAGCTGCGGGTCTGCCCGTATATACTGGGCCCACGTTGACCTTAGAGGAGCGCCAACTTCATGAGGCGGAGCATAGCGGTGGAGGTATCGTTCCCGTGGGGGCGTTGATCAATGCCTTTACTGGCCGTACCAAAATGCTCAAGAAACGCGTTGCCCTTTCTAAAATGGAGCGTAGGGTGCAGGAGGCGCGAGAAGTTTTTACGGACAGTATTTATACGCGGCAGTTTAAAATCCCTGTTGAATTAATAGACGATTTTGTACACTTTGTTTTTGAGGGTAAAGAATGGCGCTTAAAATATGCCGAAAGCAACAATGCGCTTGAACTCATTAAAATGCTACAAAAACTCGCCCCGGAGTATCTAGCGTTTAAAAAGGAGGAAGAATAACCGATTTTGGCTTATTTAAAGCTATTAATAAGCCAAAATGGTTTAAATAATGGTCATCTTAATTGAGCTCTTGTCATGATAATTCTGAATATTGATTTCGAATAACTTGCCTTAATAATGCCTAAAATACTATAATACAGAAAACTATGAGAAATCTGAATTTCATAATAATATTATTTCCATATTTATTGGGCGCTCAAAATGTTATAAATGGAACCATTGTCGATACCGAAACCTTAAAACCCTTAGAATTTGTTGATGTATATACAAATCAAGCAAATACTTCATCAAATGCCGAAGGTAAATTTGAAATTACAACTAATGGAAATGAAGTAAGCTTTACTTTACTGGGATACGAAAAAAAAATATCGACTCTAAAAGAAATAAATGGCGATACAATTTTCCTAAAAAATAAGTTCGTTGCGTTGGATGAAGTGCTACTTTCAACTTCAGGAGTTGAACCGATAATACAAATGTACAGGTCAATACCAGAAAACTACCCATCAGAAACGTATTCTGAAGAATTTTTTATGCGATGTCTTCTTAAAAAAGACGGTGCAATTGTTAAGCTTCAGGATCTCAGTGGTCTCATCGAAAGAAAAATGCTTTTTTCAACGTCAAAAAACCCAATGCCAAGAAATAATTATACCGTTGAGATTCAGAACATGAGAAAGGCGAGCGTAAAAGAGGAGGACATTTATTTTGAAATGTTCAGTATGAATGAATTCCTAAAAGCCTTAATCGCTACTTATATGAGTCCTGAACTGTACGATTTTGAAACAGTACATTCAACTGATAAAGACCAATCCGTTGTAAAATATTATTTCACTCCAAAACCGAGCAGTAACTTAGCTACTAATGGTTTTTATCTCGTTAATCCGGAAGACAAAGCATTCAACCAATATTATATGTTAAATAGCCAGAAAAATAAAAAATTCACTGAAAAAAGAAGAATTAAATACCGCACTTATTTTTATGAACTTGATGTGAGATTTAAAAGCGATACGATCAATAAAAAATATTACTTAAACAAAGCTAAACTTTCCGCAAAGGTTGAGTTGATAAATAAAGAATCAGACCGTGTTTTGTATGATGTGGAATACCAGTGGTTTACATCAAATCACGGCAATGTAAAAGTTGACGATAATTTCTCTATGCGCAGAGACCTGTTTAAAATAGATAAGGATTATAATCCCCAATTTTGGAACAATCAGAATCAGTTGTTACTTACCAGTGAAATGAAAAGTTTTTTGCAAGGTTTAACTGGCGAGGATAAATCGGAATTTGTGTTAGAATAAGAGTCTGAGAATTGAATATTAGACGATAGGCATCCTTAAGAATCTAGCTATATTAATGGAGAAAACTACTTTTTTGAGCCAAAAATGGATATTATTGGGCGTTTTTCAGGTCATTATCACTGTTTTTTCTTGGAATAATGCAAATGCTCAAGAAGTTATTTCGCTCCGCGGAAAAATAGTCAACGATAGTCTTCAAGATTCCTACCTCCATATCATGAACCTCAATATGCAGCGGGGAACAATCACTGATGAGCACGGTACATTCCATATTCCGGTGCGCCTAAATGATACCTTGTTTATTTCATCGATCCAGTTTGAGACTCAAAAAATATTGGTGACTAAACAGATTTTCTCCCAGAAAACCCTGATTATTACCTTAAAAACCGCCATTAATGAGCTAGAAACAGTCAATATTAGTGACGTTGAACTTTCAGGAAGACTGGATCAAGATGCAATACATGTAAATGTTAAACCCTATTTTGACCAGACAGATGTGGGTTTTGGGCCTACGGCTAAAAAAAGGAGCGTTGAGTTAAGAGCACTGCAGGGTGCCGGTGATTTTGGTCTCGGCGGACTTATAGATCTAATGTCTGGCAGAAAGAAAATGTTGAAGAAAATCTACGCTATTTCTGTTATGGAAGGCCGTGTAAAAAAAGCGCAAACACGATTCAATACTGTTTTTTATATTGAAACATTAAAAATACCTGAAATCCTAATAGACGACTTTTGCTATTTTGTATATGAAAATGATGAAGAGGCCCTTCGCCTTGCAGAAGAGGAAAATCCTTTAATGTTGATTGATTTTTTAATGCACGAGGCTCAAGAGTTTAAAGATCAGAAAAGCATAAAGGATTAAAAACCTCCAGTTTCGGAATGGCATTTGCACAATGAACAATATCTTTACAAAAGTACCACCTCATTTTATGAAAAAGTCCTATATCATTTTATTGCTTGTGGCCATAATGGCGACTTCTACGGCCTGGCATAAGTTTTACCTGAGCGTAACGCAGATAGACTTTGTTCCAAAAGAGCACAGCATTCAGGTCATTACCCGTTTGTTTTATGATGATCTGCAAGAAGCCCTACAGGAGCGCTATGACAGCAGCATTCGTGTTGAGACCAGTTACGACCAGAAAAAATTGAACGGTTTTATTGAAAAATATATTCAGCAAAAGCTTAAAATAAACGTTAATGGAGATCGCGTTACTTTGCATTACCTGGGGCATAAGGATGAAAACGATTATGTGGTGTGCTTTATAGAAATAACCAGAATAGACGAGGTTAAAAGTCTTGAGATCGAAAACACATTGCTTATGGATGTTTTCCCAGAACAGAAAAATGTGGTGCACACGCAGGTGGGAAAAATGCATAAAAGTTTTATGCTTACTTCAGAAAAAGATAGCGCGGTGTTAAATCTTTAAGAATAATCTGAATAAATGATGTTTTTCAATACATTTAGCAATTCTTTAATTAATCAATATATATGAAATACGTTAAATTACCACTAATGGCCATCGTGCTGTTTTTTACCTTCTCCGGTTTTGCTCAGGAAGAGCAACAAAAGCCAGAAGAAAAGCAGGCTGCCCATACTAATTTGAATAAATTCAGGCAGCTCAGTGATGAGTTTGCAACGCCAAATGTATACAGGACTGCTTCTGGTGCGCCTGGACCCAATTATTACCAGAATATGGCAGATTATAAGATTCAGGTAGAACTGGATGATAAGAATCAAACCATAACCGGTTCTGAAACGATTACCTATAAAAACAATTCACCTGACGTGCTGACTTACCTCTGGTTGCAGCTTGATCAGAACATCCGCAAGAAGGATTCCCCCGCAAAAGACAAGGACGGTAATGGGATGGATGAGGTAACGCCCACACAGAAATTTGTTTCAGAATATATGAAGGAACCTTTTGACGGAGGCTTTAATATAAAATCAGTCACCAAAGATGGAAAACCGCTTAAATACACGATAAATTATACCATGATGCGTGTAGATCTGCCCGAACCTTTGGAGTCTGGCGATGAATTTGAATTCTCTGTTTCTTGGGACACAAATATAGTAGAGCACACCGTAGACCGGGCTCGTTCTGGTTACGAGAGCTTTCCTGATGGAAATAAAAATTACGTGATCGCTCAGTTTTTCCCTCGAATGTGTGTGTACAACGACGTAGAGGGATGGCAGAACTACCAGTTCTGGGGCAATGGTGAGTTTGCGCTTCCCTTTGGCGATTATGAAGTAGATATCACCGTTCCCGCAGATCATTTACTTGATGGCACCGGTGAACTGGTAAACCGCAAGGATGTATATTCTAAAGAGATGGTAGACCGCTGGGAAAGAGCCAAAAAGTCGTATGACAAACCGGTGATCATCAGAACACAGGCAGAGGCAGAAAAAATCGAAAAAGGTTTTAGCGATAAGAAAAAGACCTGGAAGCTACGCGCTCAAAATGTACGTGATTTTGCTTTTACCACCAGCCGTAAGTACATTATGGATGCACAGGCAGTTAAATTTCCCGAGCATGATGTGATGGCGATTTCCATTTATCCGAAGGAAGGAAATCCGCTGTGGGAACAATATTCTACGAAAGCGGTTGTGCAGACTTTGAATTCATACAGTAGGATGACCTTTGATTATCCTTACCCAAAGGCGATTTCGGTCAATGCAAAAAATCAAGGGATGGAGTATCCCATGATCTGCTGGAACCACGGTCGTCCCGATGAGAACGGCGAAGTTTCAGAGCGTATAAAATTCGGTATGATCAGTGTGATCATTCACGAAGTGGGGCATAACTTTTTCCCCATGATCGTAAACAGTGACGAGCGCCAGTGGGGCTGGATGGATGAAGGGATCAATACCTTTGTGCAGTATGTTACAGAACAGGATTTTGGCGAGAATTATCCAGATGCCATTGCCCCAAATTCAAAATATCCTTCCCGCCGCGGCATACCAAGCAATATTGTGGATTATATGAAAGGCGATCAAGATTATATCTCGCCCATCATGTCAAACCCGGAAAACGTGTATCAGCTGGGCAATAACGCCTACGGAAAGCCGGCCACCGCGCTTAATATTTTAAGGGAAACGGTTATGGGCCGCGAACTTTTTGATTATTCTTTCAAAACCTACGCCCACAGATGGATGTTCAAGCACCCTACGCCCGAAGATTTTTTCCGAACTATGGAAGACGCTTCGGCCGTTGACCTTGACTGGTACTGGAGAGGCTGGTTCTATACCACAGAAAATGTAGATATAGGCGTTAAGGACGTAAAATCCTATTATGTAACAGATACGCCTACAGCGAAAGGAAAAGAGCTGCTATCTAAATATGATGTTAAGGCGGCAGACATTGACGCGCTTTATGTTGTAGAGGAAGGCAGCGATGAGTTCAAACCTGAAATGAAGGAAAAATCAACTATAGAAAAGGCTCCAAAGCTTCAAGCGTTTATGATGGATAATTTCACACCTCAACAACGTAACACTATGAACGTGCCGAAGCATTTTTATGCAATCACATTCACAAAACCAGGAGGGATCCCTATGCCTCTTATCGTAGAATATACTTACGCTGACGGTACTAAAGAGAAAAAAACCTATCCTGTTCAAGTATGGCGTAAAAACGATGCCGAAGTAAGCAAGGTACTCTCGACAGATAAAGAACTGGTAGGGGTAAATGTAGACCCAGATCAGGAAACAGCAGATGTTGATCTTACCAATAACAGCTGGCCTGCACAACCACAGAGCAAAAGTGAGTTTGACCAATTTAAAAATGGAGTGGAAAAATAAAGGGTGATATGATATGACTAAAATCGATCGTAATTAGTACTCGATTTTGAAGTATTTAGGCTATTGAGCCTTCCAAAGAACGCCTGATACTAAAATTGCGTTAAACACTGACTAAAAAGCTGGCGAAAATTCGCCAGCTTTTGTTTTTTCCTGCTATATTTGTTGTCTATGATAATACCACTTTTTATCAGCGGTGGCGAGATCGCCTTCGTTGTTTTTATAGTAATAATGGTTTTTGGGGCAGATAAGGTTCCAGATATAGCAAGGGGTCTTGGAAAAGGTATGCGTACCTTACGTCAAGCAACGGATGACATTAAATCCGAAATCACTAAAAGTGCTGAAGAGCGAGGCATCAATTCTGATATAGCCAAAGATGTAAAAAGCGAAATTGCAAAGGCTAAAGAAAGTATTGACGAGATCACTGGCTCTGTGAAACGCCGCTTTTAATGTGGGAAAAGCTTGCTCAATGGGATAGGGATGCCTTTGTATTTCTCAATAATCTGGGGATAGAAGACTATGATGCCTTCTGGATCTTTATTACGATTCCTAAGCACTGGATTCCACTTTATATTATTATTCTACTCTTGTTTTTTTTAGCCTTAAACTGGCGAAAAGCTTCACTTGGTGTACTTTTTTTGTTGCTTGATGTCTTAACCACTGTAGGTTTTACAAATCTGGTAAAAGTAAAGGTGGCGAGATTGCGGCCCAGTAATCAACCGCTGCTTAAAGATCTTATTCGCGTAATTCAAGAACCTCATAATTTTTCTTTTTTTTCCGGTCACGCTGCTTCCTCATTTACGGTGACTACTTTTGTCGTATTAGTCCTAAGGCGCCGCTTTAATTGGATTTATGTGCTTTACATCTGGCCAATTTTATTTGCATTGAGCAGAATTTTGGTTGGCGTGCATTATCCCAGCGATATATTGGTAGGTGCAGGCGTAGGTGCGCTTATGGCGATGCTATTTTACTGGTTGTTTAAGCAGGTTTTGGGTCGATATGGAGCGTATTATGGGAATGAGAAGTACTTATAGTTTTCCAAAATTTGATAGCTTTACTTGCGTATAGCATGATTTCGATGTTTCGTTTCAAAATATCATAGTTGTACTGAAGCTATAGTGTGTCACTTTGAGTTTTTTTAGTTACCGATAGCAGAATCAAAAATGTATCGAAGTTTTTCTTATTATGAAATGGAATATCTAAGTATTCTCGATATGCCGCTTTCCTTTGCTATCGCTATGGAAAACTCCAACTTGAAGTAACAAACTTCTAATAAGGCCAGTTTAAATTAAAGTTCACTCGATTAATAATACTTTTTCTTTAACCAGAAGGATACCCGAACCAGTACTATCAAAGCGGGAACTTCAACCAATGGACCAACTACTCCAGCAAAGGCCTGTCCCGAATTCAGACCGAAAACGGCGATTGCAACTGCGATGGCCAACTCAAAATTATTGCCTGCTGCCGTAAATGCTACAGAAGCGGTTTTATCATATTCCGCTCCCATTGCTTTAGTCACGAAAAAGCCAATAACAAACATTAAACTAAAGTAAATAAGCAAGGGAACTGCAATAATTAGAACGTCCATTGGGATTTCAATTATCAGTTCGCCTTTAAGTGAAAACATCACTACAATCGTAAATAAAAGCGCAATCAAGGTGACTGGAGAAATGGCAGGAATAAATGTGTGGGTATACCATTGTTCACCTTTTATTTTTACCAAAATAGACCGACTTAAAATTCCCAGCACGAATGGAATTCCCAGATAAATGGCCACGCTTTCGGCAATTGTTACTATTGAAATATCCACAATGGCACCATCAAATCCGAAATAAGGTGGAAGAACAGTTATAAAAATCCAAGCATAAAAGCTGTAAGCAAAGACCTGGAAAATACTGTTAAGGGCCACTAACCCTGCTCCATATTCACTACTCCCTTCAGCAAGGTCGTTCCAGACAAGTACCATTGCAATGCAGCGTGCCAAGCCTATCAAAATCAGCCCGACCATATATTCAGGATAATCACGCAAAAAGGTGATTGCCAAAAAAAACATCAAAACGGGTCCGATTATCCAATTGAGAATTAGCGAAATGGAAAGGATTTTAGTATTCCTAAAAACCTTTGGCAAGAGCGAATAATTCACTTTTGCCAAGGGTGGGTACATCATTAAAATCAAACCGATTGCAATGGGAATATTTGTAGTGCCACTACTCAGTGAATTGACTATTGCGGGAAATGATGGCATAAGATAACCGATTCCAACGCCCACAGCCATTGCTATAAATATCCATAGGGTTAGGTAACTATCGAGAAAGCCTAATTTTTTTGTTACTGCCATTTTTTAAGATTTGATTTGAGAAAAAACGTAAAACAATTCGGTCGCGATCTGCAGACTTTTTTCCTTGTATTTCTCGGTTTGTTGTGGTGTTCCGTCAAATATCTTTGGGTCTTCAAAGGTTATAGGTAAACGTTTTTCCGCCCCCATAATGAAAGGACAACCACCGTCAGCTTGTGAACAGGTCATAATGGCTACAAATCCTGATTTTGGGTTGAAATTGTCATCCAGTTTTTTGGAAAACCCAATAACTGGATGTTCATTTTTAGCGTATTTAATACTGTAAATTGGATTATTGCCTTCTGAAATCGTTTGGACTTCAAAGCCAGAATACTTCAAAGTTTCTGCAACCAGTGGCGAAAGTGCCGTACTTTCTGTACCTCCTGAATAACAGAAAACATTTTTAATATTGAAATGGAAAGCCAAGGTTTGTGCCCAGACTTGGGATAAGTGGCTTCTTCGCGAATTATGGGTACAGATAAAATTTATACGGATTTCTTTATGGTCATTTACTTTGTATTGGATGAATTCCACTAAGGGTTGCAAAATTTCCTTGCGTTCATCAATAATGCTAACTACATCCAATTTTTCAATGACCGATTTTATTTTATTTTCAATCATATCTTATTATTGTCTACACCTACGATTTTACTTCTTCGCTCCATTATAATATTATCCCTCCACACACCGTCGAGTTTTCCCACTTTTTCCCGATAACCAATTTCTCTGAAGCCACATTTTTTATGGAGCTGAATGCTTGCGTTATTTTCCCGCATAATACCACATTGCAACGTCCATATTCCTTGTGATTCGCTGATTTCAATTAGCTTTTGTAACAATAGTGTTCCTACACCTTTTCCCTGTTCAGATCCTGACACATAAATGCTAACCTCGGCAACGCCGCTATATACAAGTCTTTCTGAAACTTTTGATAAAGAGACCCATCCCAGGATTCTTTTATTTTCTGAGACGATAATACACCCGAACGGCAAGTGTTTCTTGTTCCATTCTTCAAAGGATGGAACGTTGGTTTCAAACGTTGCATTTCCAGTGTCAATTCCTGCTCTGTAAATTCGGGCAACACTGTCGAAATTCTTTTTGTTGATTTCTAAGAACTCCATAATGTTTGTTTTAGCAACAGCCGCTATTTGGGTCACAACTGGGTGCAGATTTCAATTTGGAGATTTTAACTTTTGGTTTTTCTACTGGAAGACCACATTGGTCTTTGGCCAAACAATCGGTTTGTTTTGCGGTCAAAAGGAAATTGGTTCCATTAAAATCAAGTCCAAATTTACTAATCGTGTCGGCTTGATATTCTACCTCAATTTCCAAGTCGCCCATTTCTAAAACCTTCTCGGAAAGTTCGATAATGTTCACTAATTTTTCAGGATGTAACCTGTGATCGTAATCATTCGCGTTCCAAAGCTGAAAGTTCGCAACCTCTTCTTTTCGTAAAGTCCCACCACAATCAATGAAGTTTTTGGTTATTTTTCCTACTTCGGTCACGTGAAAGTGATTTGGCACTAATTCGCCATTTGGTAATTGGAAGGCGATTTTTTCCAATTGGCTGAGTATATTTTTAACCTCTGATAGTTTCATATTTTTATTGTTTTATAGCGATTATAGATTCAATCTACCTGCATTTCTTTAACAGCAATCTGGTTTCGGAATATCTTGGTCTAAAAACGTATGCATTACTTTTTTCATTTTGATCCAATTTTCGGTATTAATGCAGTAGCAAACGCTAGTTCCTTCCACATTTCCTTTTATTAGTCCTAAATGTTTCAATTCCTTCAAGTGTTGTGAAATAGTGGGTTGAGCAAGTCCAATTTCACTGACTAAATCGCCACATACACACCTGTTAATTTTAAACAGATGCTCTAAGATTGCGACCCTGGCTGGATGTCCAAACACTTTTGCGAACAAGGAAATTTCATTTTGTTCATCGGTAAACATTTCTGTTTTAGCTAAACCCATTTTACTTTTATTTATTAATTGCAATGTTACGATTAATAATGTAGTTTAAAGTAATTTTTTGAGTTAAATGAGTATTGTCTTTACTCAAAAGGGTAAGTTATTCCTGTTTTCGGTGATTTTTTATCAATGGTGGGAGAAAACACTCTTATACAATTATTAAGTCTTAATTTCAAGACAATGTATTATAATTTTAAAAGATATATTAAAAAAACTCTTTTTTCAGACCTCAAAACTTTAGTACCTTGCGCGTATGAAAGCAGTTACCGTGCGCGAATTAAGAAAGGCACTCAATGAACATCCCCGCGAGGAACTAATAGAAATGTGCCTGCAATTATCAAAATATAAAAAAGAAAATAAAGAACTTCTTACCTATGTTTTATTTGAATCTTCATACGAAGAAGGTTATATAGAAAGTATAAAAGAGGAAATAAACGAGCAGTTTGATGCAATAAACACGCGCACCTTTTATTACATTAAAAAAAGCGTACGGAAAATCCTGAGAACAGTTAAAAAGTTCATCCGCTATTCAAAGAACAAGGAAACCGAAATTACGCTGCTCATCTATTTCTGCGAAAAATTACTGGAGGTAAAACCATCTATAAAGAGAAACAGAATGCTTGTCAATCTCTATATCAGGGAGCGTGGTTCCATAGAAAAAAAGATTGAGAAATTGCATGAAGACCTACAACTCGATTTTAACAACTTGCTTGAAGATTTAGCCGCAAAAGAACCTAATTTTTGATCGAAAATAGCGGTTTTTAGGGTGTTTTAGCCAATTTTATTAAGTTATTTAATCAGGGTTGATCTGTTTTTTACATATATCCGGGGGCTTCGATACAAATTCCTTTCCGCTAGGGCTTTAGGAAATTCATACGGCCACCTTACTCTCAGACATAATAGACATATGTAAGTTTAAGTATACTCTTCATTACTCACTACTGCGAACACTGTCCACTGAAAACTGCGATTGGGACTGCCTACTGAAATACGTATCGCTTATCTTTGGTTTAATTTGCGTGAGTTGCCTTAAGTCCGAAAAATAAAAATCTGTTGGAATCAGATAATCTCTTTAATGAAATCTGTAACCTTTGTAGTTTTATAAAAACACCTTATGATGATTAAAAAAATTACGGTGCCATTAATATTCATGCTGATCTATATCAACGCATTTTCTCAGGAAACCGTCGTTAAATATCTATCGGGAACCGATAAAGACAATACCGTATTGTGGAATTTTTACTGTACCGCCGGCCGTCAGAGCGGTAAGTGGTCTAAAATCCCCGTACCGTCCAATTGGGAGCTGCAAGGCTTTGGCACCTATAATTATGGGCATGACAGGGATAAAGCCAGCGAGCAGGGGCGGTACAGGCATGAGTTTATGGCGGGAAAATGGCAAAATAATAGGGTCTTTATTGTTTTTGAGGGGGCTATGACCGATACCCATGTAAAGATCAACGGCGTAGAAGCTGGCCCCGTTCATCAAGGCGGTTTTTACCAGTTTAAATATGACATCACAAATTTGTTAAAGTTTGATGCAAAGAACCTGCTGGAGGTAACCGTTGATAAAATGTCTGCAAATACCTCTGTAAATGAGGCAGAACGAGAAAGTGATTTTTGGGTCTTTGGTGGGATATTCAGACCTGTTTATTTGGAGGTTGTCCCCGAAACCTATATAGACCGTACCGCAATCAATGCCAAAGCAGATGGTTCGTTTCAGATAGATGTTTATGCCAAAAACCTGAAAGCCGATGAAACGATCGAGGCCCAGGTAAAAAAGTTAGATGGCGAGAATGTGGGCAAACCTTTTACAGTGCGCGCGAATGCCGGTTCAGATCATCAAGAACTGAAAGGTCAATTTGATAAACCTTTGCTCTGGAATGCGGAATTCCCCAATCTGTACCAAGTGGTGGTCTCCATAAAAAATAAACAAGGTGTCATCCATCAGATTGAAGAAAAATTTGGATTTAGAACGGTAGAGGTCCGGAAGAATGACGGCTTGTATGTAAATGATGCGAAAATTGTTCTCAAAGGAACCAATAGGCATAGTTTTTGGCCTGAGACCGGGCGTACGCTTAGCCATCAGTTAAATCTGACGGACGCAAAGCTGATGAAGGAAATGAACAACAATGCAGTTAGGATGTCCCATTATCCACCTGACAAAGATTTTTTGGCAATCTGCGATTCGTTAGGTTTATATGTTTTGGATGAGTTGACCGGATGGCAGTCTAATTACGATACTGAAGTTGGGCGCAAGTTGGTTAAGGAATTGGTTGTGCGGGACGTAAACCATCCATCGATCATATTTTGGGACAATGGCAACGAAGGGGGCTGGAATACAGATCTGAATGATGATTACCGTTTATATGACCCTCAGGACAGAACCGTTATCCATCCATGGGAAAAATTCAATGGCACAGATACCCATCATTATCCAGATTATAAGGCTGTAGTAAAAACTGTAGCAGATGGGCAGGAAGTCTTTTTTCCGACCGAATTTTTGCATGGTTTATATGACGGCGGGGCAGGCGCCGGATTAGATGATTTTTGGAGCTTGATGGTCAAGCACCCCCAGAATGCAGGTGGGTTTATATGGGTTTTTTCGGATGAGTCCGTTATGCGCACAGACAAAAACAACATTCTTGACAGCGATGGCAACCATGCCCCCGACGGCATATTGGGTCCGCACCGGGAAAAGGAGGGAAGTTTTTATACCATCAAGGAGGTCTGGTCCCCGGTCTATATCGATCCCAAACCAATTGATGAAAATTTTGATGGAAAAGTAGCTGTAGAGAACAGGTATTCCTTTATTAAACTGAGCCAGTGCAAATTTAAATGGCAACTTGTGCAGTTTCCCGAGCCTCAAAGTAAACGTACCGAAGCTAAAATAACAGCGGAGGGAAAACCAGCGCCTTTGGAATTACTGCCCGGTGAAAAAGGGATGCTCAACCTAGATTTACCGGCGACATGGAAAGAGAGCGATGCACTTTACTTAACGGCATACAATCCCAACAATGAAGAACTGTTCACCTGGAGCTGGGAGATCAAGCCTTCTTTAAATCCTGAAGACACACTAAGTTCCGAAAAGGAAAAAGGAAAAATCGTTGCAGCCGAAAAAGACGGTCAGCTCATCATCACAGATGGCACCATAAAATATCAATTTGATAAGAAAACCGGGTATATTGCCAATGTATTGAAGGGCAAAACGCAGATTTCACTTTCGGGAGGACCGGTGCTGGCTGGCAAACAAACAACCTTGAAAAACTTTACAAATCGGTATTCGGGAAATGAATATGTCGTAGAGGCAGATTATGAAGGAGCCGCAACATTGCACATAAAATGGACCTTCACACCGGGGCAACCGGCCAGACTGGATTATTCTTACACACAAACTGGCGATGCAGATTTTATGGGCATAACATTTAATTATCCGGAAGACGAGGTCACCGGTATGAAATGGTTGGGGCGCGGGCCATACCGGGTCTGGAAAAATCGCCTAAAAGGCCAAAAATATGGCATATGGCAAAAAGAGTTCAACAATACCATCACAGGAGAAACCTGGAATTATCCCGAATTTAAGGGTTATCATGCAGAGGTAAACTGGGCGGTAATAGAAAACAAAGAATCACCCTTTACCGTATTTACCAATGAGAAAGATATGTACCTGCAAATGTACCATCCCGCAAAGGAGAAATCCGCTTTGGAAAGCAATAATGTAGAGCCACCATTTCCAACAGGAGATATAGGTTTTCTTCAGGGCATCAGTGCGATAGGCACAAAATTCCATTCAGCAGAAACCATGGGGCCCCAGGGAATGCGGAATAAAAATACAGGCGAGCCCTTTAGTGGAACATTGTGGTTTAAATTTTAGAGCTTGTTTAAAGCAGGCCTTATAAACTAACCCTTAATATAAAATCAAAAAAAATCATTCAGACAATATTATATGAAAAGACCAACTGCAAACCAAAGTTTATGGAAGCCATCAAAGGTGAGGGCATTTACAGTACTCATTATTGGGTTAACAATAAGCACCTTTATATTCTCCTCTTATATAACACATACAAATAATGAAGGCCTGAAAGAGGCTGTGCCACCATTGATCACTTTAAAGGTAGAAAAGATCGATGATAATCTCGAGGCCCTAACGGATATGGCCTTCCCCGAAAATGGGGTAATGTGGGTAACCCAACAAAACGGGAAGATATTTGCAATTGAGAACGACAAGGTCAACCCTACGCCCATTCTCGATATTACCGATAAACTGGTCAAGATCAACAACGGTTATGAAGAGCGTGGACTGCTGGGCATTGCCCTTCATCCGGAATTTAAGGAGAACAAAAAGCTTTACCTTTTTTACAGCCGCCCCTCAACCGATAAATCATCAAACCATACCGGTGTGGTGGCAGAGTATCGACTTGGGGCAAATGGCGCTATCGATCCCAATAGCGAGCGGATTATCCTCACGGTAGAAGAACCGGAAGGAAACCATAATGGCGGCTGCCTTGAATTTGGCCCAGATGGCTATTTATATATCTCTTTTGGGGATGGCGGAGGCCAGCATGATCAGCACGGTACCATTGGGAACGGTCAGGACTTAAATACATGGTTGGGAAAAATATTGAGGATTGATGTAAATGTTGCCGATACCTATAAAGTTCCCGCGGATAACCCATTTGTGGGCAAGGCAAACACAAAACCGGAAATATGGGCCTATGGATTCCGTAACCCATACCGGTTCTCATTTGATAAAGTGAGCAAACAAATGTTTGCCGGGGATGTGGGGCAGGACCTATGGGAAGAGGTCGATATCGTTAAAAAAGGTGCAAACTATGGTTGGAGGATTGTAGAGGGTACCCATTGCCATAACCAGGAAAATAAGCCCGATAGTGGTTGTGATACATCTGGGATCACCATGCCCATTGATGAATACAGCCATAAAGTGGGGATAAGTGTAACGGGAGGCTATGTCTATAATGGGAAAGATATACCCGAATTAAAGGGCAAATATTTCTTTGCAGACTGGACTGGCCCGGTCTTTTACCTGCAAAAAGTAGGGAGTAAATGGGAAAGAGGGAAAATCATACTGCAAAATATTCCGGAAAACCTTAAAATAACAGACATCAACGAAGATAACAACGGTGAACTCTATATCCTTACCAACCCCGATACAGGCCCTGGGAACCAAAACTGTGGGATTTATAAAATCGTGAAAAATTAAACTATAAAAGACGTAACTGAATTTTAGGTTTCGGAAATGTAAACGTAATTTGCCTCATTTATAATCAAAAAATTGTATATCCGATATTAGTCCTAAAAGTAATTTCGGTAATGCTGAACCTATCCTTTCCAGATGGAGGCCTGACCCACCAGAGCAACGCCAGAAACCGATAGGGATATTTGAAAAACGGCTTGATTTGGATTAGAAATGACGTGGTAATAAGATAAATTGTTCAAAGACATTGGACATACAATGACCATCTAAACCTAAAATTGATCAAAAACAGCCCTTTTGAATGAAAGCGAATTTGCGTTAGGGATTGAAGTGGACCTGCCTGCCCCTCCGGGAGGAAGCCTTTTTGCGAGGAACGAGCAAAAGATTGCAACGTAAAGCCCGCCCCGCAGGGAAACGCCCAAAACCCGATTAAAATGGTCGAAAAACGGCTGGGAAGGGAATAAAACCAGATAGCTTTCGGGAAAGGACAACACGCTGTTAGGACACTTTGCGGATATTCAAATCAAAAAATCTAAGTGAACAAATAATGAAACAAAAATCAATCATTCTATTAACCGCGGTTTTTTTTAGTCTCCTTTTAACAAATAATGTTTCTGCACAGGATAAAACGGTTAAAATATCGATCCAAGATACGATTCAAGGTAAATTGCTAATCTCTAAATCGGATTGTTTAAGTTGCCACAAACCCACTGTAAAACTCATTGGCCCGTCTTTTCTGGATATAGCAAAAAGATATCCCGCCACTGCTGAAAATTACAAAATGTTGACCCAAAAAGTTATCGAAGGCGGAAGGGGCAATTGGGGGCCAATGGCGATGTCTCCGCACTCCATGTTACCCCCTGAAGACGTAAAAAAAATGCTGGCCTATATTTTAAGTATTGAATAGAGACTATAGATTTAACGGAAGAAAGATCTAACTTGATAACCTATTTTATCATAGGTCCGTATAAAAATATCGCTCTACGCTGTTTAGGGTGGGCAATCTACTATCCTACCTGCCGCAGCAGTATCTAAAAGCCCTTGGCTGGGGCGATCTTTATAGCGCTTGATATCTGCCTTGATTAAAAAGCCCCGGCGGGGCGGCATTTTTCTTAGGGATTTCGCACCTACGGAGCTTATGTGGCGAACTGCAATTCGTTTTCTACCAAGATAGCGCTCCTAGAGAGCTTCTTTATTTCGCAAAACCGAACATAAATTTCACATATCCTATTCGAAAGAGAGCCTGAAATTTTCAAATTTGGGATAATCTAATTTTATGAGGATAATCCCTATGGTTTAAATAATTACTCTTCCAGCTGAAAGTTGCGATTTTACAATAGCGTGAGAGTCCTACTATTAAGTCATTCTCCTTGCGTAAGTGAGACAAATTTTTTTCCTCATAAACCGAGTTCGATTTAAAGTTCTAAAGCATTGAAATTGTCAATCCCCTACCCATTTTAAAATTTAAAAAAACGGTTGTACTGACGTTACAAAGCAGCACTGAGCAATCCTTATTTACAGTATAGCTTTTGTCTCCCCAAGATTTGATTCTGAAATTGCTGAAAATCAAATGAAAAACGCCTTTTTAGCTTTAAAAACGGGTTCAAATGAGCAATTTATTGCACTTTATATTAAATATCCTTTGGAATTTCCATCCCATACAATTGTTCAATTTAGGGTCAGTTGCATATGCGATACTGAATCCCGATAGCTTTCGGAATTACTTAAACCTGCCTTAGCCAGTGGGCAGGCTGACACATTTCTATTAATTCGGACTGCTCGAAGATTTTGTTCCGTTGTTGGAAAAAAGTATCTCTTTATTTATTCTGGTAGTGCTAACTTACCAGCGTTTGTAACGATATCCAACTTGTCTTATCCTCTTTTATTTTTAACTTTATATAAATTAGCGCATTAATATTAGAGTATAGTTTTTGTCGTATTTTTTCTATGTTTTGACGTAATAATATAATTTAACAGTTTTTTGCAACGATCCCGCAATTAATTAGGACAAAATTCCTAAATCTTATAATAATTGTAAAATATCAGATATATTAGCAATATTTTCAACATATATCCATAATTAATACCATTTAACCTTTAAAAACACTGGAAAAAGCATCCAAGTAAAAATCATATCCAGTAACAGATTTAATTCACCTTAAAAATCCACCTGCTTTGCAGGTGGTCATGTCCTGATGGCTATGCCTGTATTTACAGCTTGATTTCGATTTGCTTTTTTGTTGCATAATTGAATCTGGTCGATTTTTAGAAC
>Ga0314772_1000285_pt1 | contig 28234 bp, 25 predicted proteins | sample MetaGCBIW2018_FD_204520 | JGI IMG/M metagenome (GOLD analysis project Ga0314772, IMG submission 204520) | Cryopeg brine microbial communities from Beaufort Sea near Barrow, Alaska, United States - CBIW 2018 | ecosystem: Environmental > Aquatic > Marine > Coastal | place: USA: Alaska | collected... | reverse complement strand
GGAAGGACTCGCTGATGGGCGAGACCCATATGTACGGCCCCGAGGGTGTGAAGTTCTTCACCCGTGGCAAGGTCATCACGCAACGGTGGCCGCGCCAGACCGCTGCGGTGTCCTTCCACTTCTCCGGCGACTCGCAGAAGTGAGGGCGAGATGTGAGCGGTTGAGGCGTTCCTTCGGGAAGCCGATGACGAATCTCACGCCGGTCATCCTGCGAAAGAACCCGAGCCAGCGGGCCCGTCTGTAGCCAACGCGCCGCCATCGTGTCCGCTGCCCACTAGCCGTACCCTGAGCGGTTCGACCGCCATCCTCACGTTGGCGTATTCATGTCACGATTTGGTTACTCACGCTGACAGGTATCACTTATTCATATACCGTTTGTTACGAGAACAACTTGGTTGAATCACAAGCACCGAACCAGTTACAACAGAAAGGGCATGCAATGAAGCATCGATCAGTAGTACGAGTCGCGAGGGTAGCCATCGTGAGCATGTTAGCCGCCGTAACGTTGGCCGCCTGTAGTGCGGACGACAACGGTGGTGGGGGCGAGAGCAGCGGAGCTGAGAGCGGCGGAACGGTCAGCGTCACCCTCGCTAACCACGTCTGGACGGACATCATCAAAGAGAAGATCCCCGATTTCGAAGCCCAGACGGGTATCACGGTTGAGCTGACGCAGCTCGCCGAAGACCAACTGACGGACCAGTACAAGGTCAAGTTGAATGCGGGCTCGTCCGACATGGATGTGATGATGTACCGCCCTCTCCAGGAGGGCAAGTTGTTCGGCCAGAGCAACTACCTCGCGGATATGACCGAGACAGTCCAGGGCAACGCTGAATGGGATTGGAGCGATTTCCAGCCAGGGCCGGTTGGGCTGACGACGTACCAGGACAAGGTCGTTGGTGTCCCGATCATTACTGAAACTGAGGTCCTCTATTACCGTAAGGACCTGCTCGAGCAGGCAGGCCTGGAGGTGCCGACGACTCTCGAAGAGCTCGAGGCGGCAGCCAAGGCGATCGACGAGGCGAACCCGGACATCGCCGGTTTCGTTTCCCGCACGGGTCGGTCTGCGGCGGTGACGCAGATATCTGGTTACCTCTACAGCTTCGGCGGTGAGTGGATTGACGACGAAGGCAACTCTGCTGTCAGCAGCGACGAGGCCAAGGCTGCGTACGCCTACTACGGCGGCCTGCTCAACAAATATGGTCCCGACAACCTGAGCACCGACATGAGTTGGCCTGAGGCGTTTGCGATCTTCACCCAGGGCAACGCGGCCCTCCTCACGGACGCTTCCAGCCTGTACCTGAACACGACTGACCCGGAGAAGTCGACGGTAAGCGACCAGGTTGGCTTCGCGGCTTTCCCCGCCGGCCCGGCCGGTTCGCACCCGTACAACGTGGCAGCCTGGGCTCTCGGCATCAACTCTGAGTCGAAGAACCAGGACAACGCCGCTAAGTTCATCCAATGGGCGACTAGCCCGGAGATGACGCTTGAGGTACAGGCTGCGGGTGTCGCGGGAGCGCGTACCTCTGCTTGGGAAGACCCGGCTGGTACAGCCGACCTTCCCGCAGATCTTGCCAAGGCGATCGCTGCGAATGGTGCAGGTGGAGTCGGCAACGACCGTCCGCTGGTCATCGGTGTAGCGGAAGCGCGTGAAGTGGTCGGTGGCCCGATTATTGCGGCCATCGCTGGCGAGGACTCGGATGCTGCGGCAGACGAGGCCGACGCTGCCCTTCAGGAACTGCTGGACTCCGAGAAGTAGTCAACGCAGGTCGGTGCCTCTCCGCCAAAATGTCGGAGAGGCACCTTTCTGTTGACTACGCCACTGACTGTCTGTCGACTCACTGATTGCGAATCACGAAATGACTCTCAAAGCTGACCAGAAGCTAACGACCCGAGAAATACTCTCCATATGGGCGAATGACCATCGAAAATGGTTGTTCGCTTCACCGGCGATGATCTTTGTCGCCCTGCTGCTAGTTTTTCCACTTGGCTGGACGCTGTACCTGAGTTTTACCAACGCGCAAGGATCGGTGCGGTCTCCGTTTGACTTCATCGGTTTCGAGAACTACATAAGTGTCCTATCGGATACCGAGCGGTTCTGGCCTGCGGCTGCGCGCACAGGTATATTTACTTTCGGCGCCGTTGCACTCGAACTCATCGCGGGAATGGGCATCGCCCTCCTGCTCCGCCGCTCTTTCCGAGGGCAAAAATGGGTTCGGGTTTCCATGTTGTTGCCGTTCGTCGCAACACCCGTCGCCGTCGCGATGATGTGGCGCCTCATCCTCGAGCCGAATATCGGGTTCGCGAACCAACTCCTCAGCTGGTTCGGTATTCCGGCACAACCCTGGTTGTCTAGTCCGGATACCAGCTTGTTGACTCTGCTTTTGGTGGATGTATGGGAATTCACTCCCATGGTGGCCATTATCCTGCTCGCGGGTTTGACCTCGCTATCTGAGGAACCCGACGAGGCTGCCAGGATCGACGGCGCCAGCGCTTGGCAACGGTTCTGGTACGTCACTCTTCCTTTGGTTAGGCCCGTGGTCATTGTCGCGGTCGTGCTCAGAGCCATCGACGCGCTCAAGACTTTCGACCTGCTTTACGTGACCAAGGGCCAGGGTGGCGGATCCTTCCACGAGGCGGAGACACTCAACGTCTACGTCTACGGATTGAGCTTTCAATACAACAACTTTGGAGTGGCCTCCGCGGTGTTGATCCTCTTCTTCCTCATGATCCTCGCGGTCATGTGGCTGCTCACGTCACGCAAGAAAGAGAGTGCAGCATGAGCGCAACGAATACAACCGAGAAGCCGGTGCTGTTGAGGCAGCAAAAGCGCAAGCATCCCAAGCGCACCCCATACACGATATTCCGCGCGATCATGCTGGTCATGATCGTGGTAATTTTCATCGGACCACTGTTGTGGATGCTCCTGTCGTCGTTCAAAACGAACGTGGACATTCAAAATACGAGCAAAGCGTTCATCTTCGACCCAATTCTGGAAAACTACAGAGCGGTACTAGGTGACGGCGGATATTTTCAATTCGTTTTCAATAGTCTTTGGATTGGCGTTAGTTCGACCGTTATTTCACTAATAATCGGGGTGCCTGCCGCCTTCGCGATGAGCCGATTCTCGATGCATAAGTCGGCTCTCGTCGTATTGATGGCGAGAATCATCCCGGGCATCAGTTTGCTCGTGCCTTGGTTTTACGTGTTCGCGAACCTCGGCTGGGTTGGTAGCTATGGCGTGATGATTCTCTCGCACATGTTCATCCTCATCCCAGTCAGCACCTACCTCATGATGTCCTTCTTCGACTCTTTACCACGGGAGCTTGAGGAAGCGTCCCTCGTCGATGGCCTGACTCACATCGGAGCGTTCTTTAGGATCCTTTTGCCATTGTCAGTGCCTGGCATAGCCACCGCGGGGATCCTGTCGTTTATCTTCTCCTGGAACAACTTCATGTTCGCCCTCGTGCTCACGGGCGCGGATACCAAGACACTGCCCGTCGCCGTGTTCAACTTCGTCTCTTACGCGAGCATCGACTGGGGTGCCATCATGGCGGCCACCGTAGTGATGACCCTGCCGATTATCGTGATCTCGTTGTTCTTGCAGAAGTACATCGTCTCTGGCCTCACCGCCGGCGCGACGAAGGGCTGATCGATGGTGTCGATTCCCCCCATCGTTGTGATGGGAGTGCAAGGCTCGGGTAAGAGCACGATCGGCGAACTCTTGGCGGCGCGGGTGGGTGTCCCATTTATCGACGGCGACAATCTGCATTCCGAGCAGAACAAGGCGTGGATGGCGTCGGGGCGCGCTCTCTCCGACGCACAACGGCTGCCGTGGCTGCATTCGGTCGGCGAATCCTTAGCAACCGGGGTTGGGGCCGGTGTGGTCGTGGCCTGTTCCGCGCTCAAGCACAGCTTTCGCGATCTACTCCGGGAGCACGCTCCGGCGATGTTTACGGTTTTTGCCCAAGGTGACATCGCCCTGATTCGCGCGCGTATCGAAGCCAGGGACCACGAGTTCATGCCGCGCTCGCTGCTGAAGACCCAGTTCGACGACCTTGAGGAACGGCAGGACGACGAGTTCGGCCTGACCGTGGACATCTCGTGGAGTCCCGAACAGATTGTCGAGGACATCATCACGGATCCCCATTTGAGGAGCTTCAGTCATGAAGATTAGCCGGATCGAGACGTTCCTGGTGCCGCCGCGGTGGCTGTTCGTCAGGGTTGAGACCGACGAGGGTGTCGTGGGGTGGGGTGAGGCGAGCCTCGAAGGGCACTCCGACGCAGTGCGTACGGTCGTCGACCAGTTCGCGGAGCACCTCCTCGGCGCCGATCCCGCCCGCATCGAGGATCACTGGCAGGTGCTGACCAAGAGCGGCTTCTACCGCGGTGGACCGGTCTTTGGCAGCGCGGTGTCCGGCGTCGACCAGGCCTTGTGGGACATCAAAGGCAAGGCCCTCGGCGTCCCCGTTTACGAGTTGCTCGGCGGGTACGTCCGCGACCGGATCCGCATGTACGGCTGGGTTGGCGGCGACGATCCGAGCGGAATCGCCGACGCCATCCAGGCGCAAATCGACGTCGGGCTGACCGCCGTCAAGATGAACGCCGCCGGCGCGACCGGGCCGCTTGGCACAGTCGCTGAGATCGATGGCGTCCTCGAGCGGGTCGCCGCGGCACGCGAGGTGCTCGGGCCGGACCGCGACGTGGCCGTCGACTTCCATGGCCGCTTCACGCTGGCAAACGCGCGTCGCATCGCCCCGCTACTGGAGCCGCTGCGCCCGTTCTTCCTCGAAGAACCCGTCGTCCCGGAGAACTCGCACCTCATCGGGCAGCTAGCGCAGGCGACGTCTATCCCGATCGCCACGGGCGAGCGGCTGTACAGTCGGCAGGACTTCCTGCCGGTGCTGCAGGCCGGCATTGCGGTGGCTCAGCCCGACCTCTCACACGCGGGCGGGATCTCTGAGGTGCGCCGCATCGCGGCGATGGCCGAGGTCTACGACGCGCAGCTCGCACCGCACTGCCCGCTAGGCCCGATCGCACTCGCCGCGTGTTTGCAGGTCGGCTTTACCACGCCGAACTTGCTGATCCAGGAGCAGAGCATCGGCATTCACTACAACCGTGGTGCCGAGGTCTTGGACTACGTGGTCGACACGGCGCCGCTGCAGTTCGTGAACGGCAACATCGAACTACTTACCGGTCCAGGGCTGGGGATCGACGTCGATGAAGCGGCGGTCCGGGCGGCTGATGCCCATGGGCACAGCTGGCGCACGCCGTTGTGGCGCCATTCCGATGGCTCCCTGGCGGAGTGGTGACGTGATCATGACCGACTTCCTCCGTGAACTCGCACGCGAGCGACTTCTCGTCATCATCCGCGGCACGGACCCTGAAGCCGCGATCGCGGCAGGGCGCACACTGATCGGCTCGGGCATTCGGTTTCTCGAGGTGTCTTTGGTCACGACGGATGCCCTGCGCGTCATCTCCGAGCTGGCCCGCCTGGCCTCGGACGACGCCGTCATCGGGGCCGGGACTGTCCTCACCCGCGACGACGTCGACAGTGCCGCATTGGCCGGCGCTAGGTTCATGGTCACCCCCGCGGTCACCGAGAGTGTTGCCGAATCGGTGGCACGCGGCATTCCGGTGTTTGCCGGTGCGCTCACGCCGACCGAGGTTGTCACGGCTATGGACCTGGGGGCCACCGCAGTCAAGCTGTTCCCGGCCTCTCTCGGCGGTCCCTCCTACCTTCGCGGGTTGCGCGACCCACTGCCAGACGTGCCGTTCGTCCCGGTGGGCGGGGTCGACATCGCACTCGCCGCCGACTACCTCGCGGCCGGCGCCGTCGCGGTCGGAGTGGGCAGTCCCCTGGTCGGGGATGCCGCTCGTGGCGGCGACCTAGCCGCACTGGATGCTCGCGCCACGGCGTTCCTCGCCGTGACCCGGGCCTCGCACGGGTCGCCATGACTGGGCCCGACGTCGTCACCCTTGGCGAGACGATGGTCAGCCTCCGCACGGGCACTGCCCTGCGGCTTGGCGGGACGCTGTCGATGACCATGGCCGGCGCCGAGTCCAACGTCGCGATCGGGCTTGCGCGCCTGGGTCACACGGTGCGCTGGTGCGGACGGGTGGGTGCCGACGAGGTCGGCGCCTTCATCCTGCGGACCCTGCGAGCCGAGTCGGTGGCAGTGGACACGGTCGTTGTCGACGCGAGCCGGCCTACCGGACTCATGCTGGCTGAGCGTCGCGTTGCCGACGTCTCACGGGTGAGTTACTACCGCGCGGGTTCGGCCGGTTCCGCTCTCTCAGCGACGGAAACCACGGCCAGCGTCGCCGAGGCGCCTCGCATCCTGCACGTGACGGGCATCACCCCAGCACTCTCGCCTTCAGCGGCCGATGCCGTCGCAGTGGCGGTTCGCGCGGCTCGCGGCGCCGGGACACTCGTCAGTGTGGACATCAACTACCGGTCGAAGCTGTGGACGCCCGAACAGGCGCGCCCAGTGCTGTCCGAGTTGGTCCGCAACGCGGACATCGTGATCGCCTCGGAAGACGAGCTGGAGCTCGTCGCGCCTGCGGGTGAGGCCGCTGCGGCGGCCGAGCTCGGTGAGGCCGGCGTCAGCCACCTCGTCCTCACGCGCGGTGCTCGCGGCGCAACTGTCTGGCATGACGGCGCATCTCACCATGCGCAGGCCGTCCCCATCGCGGTGCGGGACACGATCGGCGCCGGCGACGCCTTCACCGCCGGATACCTATCCGGGGTGCTTGACGGGCTTTCCCCTGCGGGTGCGCTCCATCGCGGCACCGTTACCGCAGCGTTCGCCGTTGCGGCGGTGGGTGACTGGGAGGGGTTGCCGACCCGCAGCGAACTCAGCCTTCTGGATACCGAGGCCGGTTCAACACTGCGCTGACCAGACTGCGCTGACCAGCCATGGATCGATTCGTGGGGTGCCCGCGCAGCCCCGACGGCACGAGACTGCATGGTCGAAGCCGCCGTTCGGCCCATCTGCCCACGATGCGTTCATCGCGGTGCGGTCACCAGTCGTGGACCGTGCCGTCGGCGAGCCTGTTGAAGGGCAGATATGCCGTTTCGTAGGGGTACTTGCCGGCCTCGTCCACGTCAAGAGTGACTCCCAGGCCGGGCGCGTCGCCCGGGTGCAGATAGCCGTCGCTCCACGTGAAGGACTGGCGGAAGACCTGGTTGGTCTTCTCGCCGTGCTGCATGTACTCCTGAATGCCAAAGTTGTGGATCGACAGGCCAAGGTGCATCGCGGCCGCCATGCCTACAGGTGACACGTCGGTGGGGCCGTGCATGCCTGATTTGATTTGGTACTGCGCGGCGAACTCGAGCACCTTCTTGAGGTGCGAAATTCCACCCGTGTGGGTCACGGCCGAACGTACATAGTCGATGAGCTGCTCGCGGATGATCGTCTGGTAGTCCCACACTGTGTTGAAGATCTCCCCGATGGCCAGCGGCGTCGTGGTGTGCTGACGGACCAGCCGCAATGCCTCCTGGTTCTCTGCCGGTGTGCAGTCCTCGAGCCAGAACAGGTCATACGGCTCGAGCGACCTGCCCAGCTTCGCAGCCTGGATGGGCGTCATGCGGTGGTGCCCGTCGTGCAGCAAAGGCAACTCGGGCCCAAATTCGTTGCGCACTGCCTCGAAAACCCCGGGAATGTGGCGCAAGTAAGCACGCGTATCCCAGTCCTCCTGCATCGGCAGGGCGCCGCGCTGGGCTGGCTCATGGTCGTAGCGCACACCCTCGTGCGATGTGCCGGCGGTATTCGACGCGATGCCATAAATTGCCTTGAGCCCCGGAACCCCCGTCTGAATACGGATCGACTTGAAGCCGAGCTCCTGGTGCTCCCGGACGCTGTCGAACAGCTCGGGCAGCGTCTTGCCGGACGCGTGTCCATAGGCCATAAGACCGTCGCGGCTCGCTCCACCAAGTAGTTGGTAGACGGGCATGCCCGCCGCCTTGCCCTTAATGTCCCACAGCGCCGTATCGACGGCCGCGATGGCCGCCATGGTCACGGGACCGCGACGCCAGTATGCGCCGCGGTACAGGAACTGCCACATGTCCTCGATACGACTGGCGTCCTTGCCGAGCAGCAACGGAGCCACGTGCTCCTTTAGATACGCGACCACGGCGAGCTCACGCCCATTGAGAGTCGCGTCACCAATCCCGACGAGGCCGTCGTCCGTGGTGAGTCTCAGTGTGACGAAGTTGCGGTCGGGGCTGGTGACAATGACTTCGGCCTTGTCGATGTTCATGGCGTCCCTTCGTGGATTTGTGATGTCGTCAGGTAAGTAGCGACGGCCTGCGGTTGCCAGACGTCATCCAACGTGTACTTCACTGTGACAGTCCGTCTTCTCCCTCGGGTTACTGCTCGCTAGGTTGTGGTGACACACCTCGACGTTACGGTCCCGGGGGCAACAGCCAGCCTAGACTGGTCACATTAGGGGACAAGTCATCCCAATCATATGATGAAATCAACCCCGGAGAGTAAGTCATGATATTTAGCGTAGTCCGGTGCGGTTTGGAAGGATCGGCGCAATGAACGATGAGGAGTCCGAGGCACTGACCGGTCTGCACGAGCAGGTGCTGGCCAAGATCGGCCCTGCGCTGGTGTCCGGCGCGCTCGCCGAGGGTGCCGTCATGCGGATCGACGAGATCGCCCAGGAGTACGGCGTCTCGCGGACCGTCACACGCGATGTGGTGAAAGTGCTTGAGACGCTGCAGCTGGTCACGACCCGCCGTCGAGTAGGTGTCACGGTGCGTCCGCGGGGCGAATGGAACGTCTTCGACCCACGTCTGATCCGGTGGCGCCTGGCGGGGCCCGACCGGGCCCGTCAGTTGCGCTCGTTAAGCGAGCTTCGACATAGTGTCGAGCCGGTCGCCGCTGAGCTGGCGGCATTGCACGCGAGCCCCGAGCAGTGCGGTCGACTGACCGAAGCCGTGATCGGGATGTCGGTGACTGGCAAGCGAGGCGACCTTGTTGCGTACCTCGAGTACGACGTTGCCTTCCACCGCACTTTGCTCGAGGCTTCGGGCAACGACATGTTCGCGGCTGTGGCATCGGTCGTCGGCGAGGTGCTCGCGGGTCGGATCCGCCATGACCTGATGCCGGACCACCCGAACCCCGCAGCAACCCGCCTGCACGCCGACGTCGCCGAAGCGGTGGCATCCGGCGACACGGTCGGTGCCGAGCGGTCCATGCAGGCAATTGTGGACGAGTCAATACGTGGGATGGAAACCGCTCTCACGGCGGGGTGATCGAACGGACGGCCCTTGTATGGCGCAACCACGTGCACTCACCGTTCTGCTGGTTCGGTAGCCTGCACCATCGTTGGGCGCGGCCGAACTGTCAGGCGCAACCCGTGGCAGCTGACTTGTCCCGGCGTCTTGAGGCCCGGTAGGTCGGGTCAGCGGTAGGCGGTCATCAGGCGCTGGTAGCTGCTCCCTGTTGTTGCGATCTCGACATGCGTGCTGGTGGGAAGAGCGCTTCCAACCGTGCGTGTTGCCTGTTGGTGAGCAGCCCAGTCACCTCAGGACACACCAAAGTAGCGTTGGGCATGTCGAGGTCTTTCAGATCGGAATTTGTCAAGCCGAATGAGGCCAGCGTGAGTTTACGCAGCTAGGGCGTGTCTGATAAATGGCGGGTCCAGGCGATGACGGCGTTGAGGATGACGGCTGCACGGTAGACGATGGCGTGTTTGTCGTAGCGGGTGGCGAGTCCTCGCCATTGTTTGATTCGGCAGTAGTTGCGTTCAATCACGTTCCGATTGCGGTAGTCGCTGGTGTCGAGGGTGATGGGTCTACCGCCGCGTGACCCGCGCCGCGTGCGATGGCCCTTCTGGTCGTCGGGCTCCGGGATGACCGTCTTGATCCCTCGGGAGCGGAGGTGGCCGCGGATGGCACGCGACGAATAGGCCTTGTCGCCGCGGACGGCGTCGGGTCGAGTGCGTGGTCGACCGACGTTTCGACTGACCTGTAACTGTGCCATCAGCGGCAGGAACATCGGGGAGTCGCCAGCCTGGCCAGGGGTGATGAGCGTGACCAACGGCAAACCGTTGCCGTCGACGAGTTGATGGATCTTCGTCGACAGACCGCCTCTAGCGCGGCCGATGCCGTGATCAGGCGGCTCGACTCGCGGATTCGTGTAATTCGATCCAGCCCCCCGTGAGGCGGGTGGTGTTCGTGGCGTGCTGGTGCGCACGGGCGATTGTGGAGTCCACCGACAACGACCAGTCGACCAGCCCTGCGACATCTGCCGCAGCAGTGACTTTCGCAAGCACCCGGTCCCAGGTCCCCTCCCTCGCCATCCGGCGATGCCACGTCCATACCGTCTGCCACGGCCCGAACTGACCTGCCACGGTGTTTTCGGACGGTGGGCCCTCTTAAAATGAGGGTGCTACTGGAAGAGAGAGCATCATGTCCGTATCGCGTAGGCGGTTTTCTTAAGGTATCAAAGACGAGTTATGCCGTGAGGTGGTCTCGACGTCGAAACCGATCAGGGACGTCGCTGTCGCGTACGGTGTTGGCCCTGAAACCCTGCGGAACTGGGTGAATAAGTACCGGGAGGCCAATGGTGGTACGGATACCGAGTTAATGGGTTCTGAGCGGGCCCGCCTGAAGCAACTTGAACGGGAAGTGAATCGCCTACGGTTTGATGCCGCTTCCTTTCGAGTCTGGAAGGAAGATAGAGACCATACCAAAGAGAATCCCGGAGGACACCAAGCAGCGTGCCGTGCGCCTGGTGCTTGACCATGCTGATGAGTATCCAAACCTGACTGTTGCGTGCAAGACGGTCGCTGGCAGGCTGGGGTTCGGTGCCGAGTCGTTGCGACGGTGGGTGCGCCAGGTGCAGATCGATGGCGGTCAACGCCAGGGGGTGACGACGAGCGAGTCGGAGCGTGTTCGCAAGCTCGAGCGTGAGAACCGCGAATTGCGAGAGGCGAACGCGATTTTGAAGGACGCAGCGGTTTTCTTCGCCGGGGAACTCGACCCCCGTCGCCGTTGATTCGAACGCTTTCATCGACGAGCAACGGGCCAAGGGTCGTGCGGTCGAGTCGGTCTGTGTCGTCCTGCGATCGCAGGGCGTCCAGATCGCCGCGCGAACCTACCGAGCCATGAAGAGGCGTCAGGCGTCGGCGAGGGATCGCGCGGATGCTGTGGTCATCGATGCACTGCTGGCCACGGCAGGCACGCCCGAGGGCATGTATGGGAGGCTGAAAATGGTTCCGTATCTGAGCAATCAAGGGTTGACCGTATCGGCCCGACAGGTGGACCGGCTGATGCGAGTGCTTGGCATGCGGGGTCGGATCCGTGGCCGCGGGATCCGCACGACCATCGCCGACCGCAACGCCGAACGTGCTCCGGATCTACTGGATCGGGACTTCACCGCCCCGGCACCGAACCAGCGGTGGGTCGCGGACTTCACGTATGTCAGGACCTGGGCGGGCTTCGCCTACGTCTCCTTCGTCATCGACTGCTACTCCCGCACCATCGTGGGCTGGCATGCCTCAATGTCGAAGACCACGCCGCTGGTGACGACCGCGCTGAGGATGGGCCTGTGGCGGCGCGACCGCCAAGGACGACCTGCAGGTGACGGACTGATCCGTCATTCGGATGCAGGTAGCCAGGGTGGATTCAACTGGTCGTCACAGCACCTCAATCTGGAGGTGTTTTATGGTTCGTCGTCAGCAAGCAGCGGATCGGGCGGTGCGGCCGCCGATGAGGTCTCCTGGAACGGTCTCGACTCACCGCGAAGTTGCGCGGTTGTTCTGGATCGAGATCGCGAAGGGATTACTGCCTGCGGAGGCAGCCCTTACCGTCGGCGCGTCGCAACCGGTCGGACAGCGCTGGTTCCACAACGCTGGCGGCATGCCCCCATTCGTTCTGGAGCCGCTGTCGGGCCGCTATCTATCGTTTCCTGAGCGTGAGGAGATCGCGCTGCTGAAAGCGCAGGGCGCGGGGGTGAGACAGATCGCTCGCACGGTTGGTCGGGATCCGTCGACGATCTCCCGCGAGTTGCGCCGCAACGCGGCGACCCGGGGCGGCACGCGCGACTATCGTGCGTCGGTCGCGCAGTGGAAAGCCGAGCTGGCGGCGCGGCGCCCGAAGACCGCGAAGATGGTCGCGAACCCGAGGCTTCGCGAGTACGTGCAGGAACGATTGTCTGGTCAGATCAGCAGGGTGGATGGCGCCATCGTTTCGAGGCCTCGCCCACCACGGTTCACGGGCAACGGCAAACCTCACCGGAAGGATCGGGCCTGGGTTCGGGCATGGAGTCCCGAGCAGATTACGAACCGGATCAGCCTCGATTTCTCCGATGATGAGTCCATGCGCATCAGTCACGAGGCGATTTACCAGTCGCTCTATATCGAAGGACGCGGGGCACTGAAACGCGAACTGGTGTGGTGTCTTCGCACCGGACGTGCGCTGCGCGCCCCTCGACAGCGATCCCGCCGCAAAACCTGGGCACACGTCACCCCCGGGACGCTGACCAGCGAACGTCCCGCGGAGGCCGAGGATCGCGCCGTCCCCGGCCACTGGGAAGGCGACTTGGTAATCGGTTTGGAACGCTCGGCGATTGGCACCGTCGTTGAACGCACAACCCGGTTCACGATGCTCGTCCACCTGCCCCGCGAGGAGGGCTACCGGCACAAAGAGACGCCACGGAATGGGCCGGCTCTGGGCGGCTACGGCGCAATGACGATGAAGAACGCCCTCACCAACACGATGTCGACTCTGCCCAAAGAACTCGCCCGCTCGCTGACCTGGGATCGAGGCAAGGAACTGTCCGCGCATGCCCAGTTCAAGGTCGAGACCGGGATCCCGGTGTTCTTCGCCGACCCGCAGTCTCCCTGGCAGCGCGGCACGAACGAAAACACCAATGGGCTCCTGCGCCAGTACTTTCCCAAAGGCACCGACCTCTCGAGGTGGTCCGCAGAGGATCTCGAAGCCGTCGCCCATGCACTCAACACCAGACCTCGGAAGACTCTCGGCTGGAAGACCCCAGCTAAGGCCTTCAACGAACAGCTACTCTTACTCCAACAAGCCGGTGTTGCATCCACCGGTTGAATCCGGTCAGTACCGACACACCCTCTGGCGGGACACGCTGGCGGATGCGGGGCTCACCCAGTCGATGTCTCGCAAGGGCACGTGCCTCGACAACGCCGTCATGGAGGGGTTCTTCAGCCACCTCAAGGAGGAATGGTTCCGCATCCAACAACCCGGAACTCTTGACGAGTTTCACGCGGGGCTGACTGACTACCTGCACTGGTGGAACATCACCCGAATCCAGCCACGGCTCGGCTACCTCCGCCCGGACGAGTACCGCGCCCAAACTTCAGCCATCGCTTAGGTTTCAATTAAGGTGTCCAACTTTCGGGGACCACTCCACTGTTGCGGCAATACCTGCCCAAACGCAGCGATCTGAACATCCACGACATCGAGGCTCTCGCCGCGAGCGCCAACGAGCTCAACGGACGTCCCCGCAAGACGCTCGACTGGGACACGCCCGCCGAGCGAATGGCTGCTTTACTAGACACCACATAGATCAGACCGTTGCGACGATCACTGGAATCCAAGCTCGGACACCCTCGCCTATTACGCTTCGCTAAGGTCGGCGACTGCGATGAGCGTGTACCGTTCCGACGCCATCAGGGCATCGATGCTGAGCGTGCCGCCCGCACCGGCGCCGACAACAGCTGCGGTGAGCGGGACGATGGATGTGGGGTCAGTGGCCATTGTGGTTCTCCTCGGTTCTCGCGGCGGACACCCTGTTAGCTGAATCTAGCGAAATGGCCCAGCGAAGCGCAGGGTCACGATTTGGAATGGGCGAAGCGACAGCGTGATGTTGTCACCGCTCACCGTGTTTACGGCGTTACGGTCGATGGCGCGCTCGAGGAGGTCTGTCTCGTTGACGCGCGTCCAGCCGAACCCGGTGCGCAGCAGCCCCCGGGATTTGGCCCCGAGTGCCTCGTAGAGCCGGACGACCACATCGCCGGTGCGATCTTCGGCGAGCTTAACCGCTTCAACGACGATGCCGGGCGCATCGACGGTGACGAACGGCGCGGCGATGCAGTCCGCGGCCCCCGTCGCCAGCCGCAGCGGGAGATTGAGTCGGTAGCCCTCCTCGACGGCATCAACGATCTCGGCACCGACCAGGACCGAGAGCCGGAACTCCTGTCGCCCCTGGTCGGCGTCGGGGTCGGGGAACAACGCCGCACGCAGCAACGAGACCCTCACAACGGTGGCGCTGCCGCCCCCGACAACGACGTGTCGGCGGATGTCGTATCCGTAGCTGGCGTCGTTGGCGATGGCCACCCCGAAGCCAGGCTCTCCTACGTGCACCCAGCGATGGGCCGAAGTCTCGAAGCGGGCGGCATCCCACGATGTGTTGGCGTGGGTCGGGCGATAGACGTGACCGAATTGCACCTCCGATGCCGCACGGTCGGCGTGCACGTCCAGGGGGAATGCGAGCTTGACCAACTTCTGCGTCTCTTGCCAGTCGATGACAATGTGGATATCTAGGGCACCAGTCTCGCCGTCGAGCCAGAGTCTCTGCTCCACCGTCGAGGCTCCGAACGACCGCACGATGCGCACGCCCTGACCGTCTTCAGTGATCGCCACGACGTCGACATCGGTCAGGTCGCGGCTACTGTGCTTGTAGCTCTCGTCGATGTCCCACGCATCCCACTGGTTGGGGGTATCACGGAAGAGCTGGAGAAGGTTGGCCGTCTCGCCCACGGGGATGGTCTCGCGCTCGGCGATGAGGTCGACCATCGACACGATGAGTCCGCGGGCGTCGATGACGACGCGCACGGCAGCGTTCTCGAGCACGAAACCATCGCCCGATTCAGAGACGGTCGACACGACGGGCGGGGCTTGGACAGACGCGCTCAGTGCCTGCACCCCATTGCGGGCGAAGGGGCCAGCATTGAAGGTTACGACGTCGTCGCCCTCACCCGCGACCGCGGCGATGGCCGCGGCGATGATCTCGTTGAGCACCGCGGCGACCTCGGCGTATTCGCGCTCCGCCTCTTGGTGCACCCACGCGATCGACGTGCCGGGGAGGATGTCGTGGAACTGCTGGAGTAGCACGGTGCGCCACACCATCTCGAGGGCGGCGTAGGGATAGATAGTTCCGGTCAGCACTGTGGCGGCGCTCGCCCAGAGTTCTGCTTCGCGAAGCAGGTGCTCACTGCGACGGTTGCCTCGTTTGGTCTTGGCTTGGGAGGTGTACGTGCCGCGGTGGGACTCGAGATAAAGTTCGCCCGACCAGACCGGAGCGTCGGCGTACTCTGCCTCCGCGGTCTCGAAGAAGTGCTGAGGCGTCGACAACGACACTCGCGGTGAACCTTCAAGGTCGGCGGTGCGTTCGGCCGCCGCGAGCATCTCGCGGGTCGGCCCGCCACCGCCGTCGCCCCAGCCGAAGGGCAGCAGCGACGTCGTGCCGACACCCTTCTCGGCATACTGGCGCTCCGCCTTCGCCAGTTCACGGCCCGAGATGTCCGAACTGTAGGTGTCGACCGGAGGGAAGTGAGTGAACACGCGAGTCCCGTCGATGCCCTCCCACCAGAAGGTGTGATGGGGCATGCGGTTGGTCTCGTTCCACGAGATCTTCTGCGTGAGGAACCACTTCGATCCGGCGGCCGCGACGATTTGCGGCAGCGCCGCACTGTAACCGAAGGAGTCGGGGAGCCAGACTTCGAGGGGTTCGACCCCCAGCTCTTCCATGAAGAACCTCTTGCCGGCCACAAACTGCCGCGCCATGGCCTCGCCGCCGGGCAAGTTGGTGTCGGATTCGACCCACATGCCGCCGACGGGCACGAAACGGCCCGCAGTGACCTGCTTCTTCACGCGCTCGAACAGTTCGGGATAGTACTGCTTGAGCCAGGCGTACTGCTGAGCGCTCGACGCCGCAAAGGTGAAATCCGGATCCTCTTCCATGAGGGCCAGCACGTTTGAGAAGGTGCGGGCAACCTTCCGCACCGTCTCTCGCACAGGCCATAGCCAGGCGGAGTCGAGATGGGCATGACCGACGGCCTCGAGTCGATGAGCGCTGGCGTAGGCGGGCCGCGCCATGACGTCGGCGAGCACGGCGCGACCGGCTGCGGCCGTGCCCGACACATCCGCCGGATCAACGACATCAGCCATGCGGTCGAGTGCCTGAAGGATCTCGAGCCGGCGCGGGAGGGTCAGGGGCAGCTCGGCCATGAGGCCAGCTAAAGTCCACACATCTTGGACCAGCTCCCACACCTCGATGTCGAGCAGCCCAAGTTCGAGGGTGCGTAACTGGTAGGCGTGCTCGGAACCTGCGGTCGCCTTGTCTCCGAGTGGTGTCACCCCGAAGGTGAAGGTTCCCGCCACGTTGGGGTTCGCGGCCGCTTCTAGATAGACATCGACGGCGCTGCCCGGTTCTCCGGCCGGCAGGTAGCTGTTGAGGGGCTCGACGGCCTTGATGACATGGCCCTGCGGGTCGTACGCGGTACCTTCCGCCTGGAAGCCGGGCAGGGTGATGTTATAGCCGAGGTCGACGACGATCTCGGGCCGTGTGCCGTCGCTGTTCCAGTCGGACGGTACGGTCCCGGTCAGATGGAACCAGACGGTGCTCCACGGGCGACCCCAGGTCGATCCGACTGCGAAGGGCGCATACGCCTGTTGGTGCGCCTCGGCGAACGGAACAGGCTCGTCTGGAACGTCCCACGCTGCGATCTCAAGCGGTGCCCGGTGACGATAGACAGCGGGCACGAGTCGCTCGCGAGTGAGGCGCTCGATTCGCGCCTCGACGAGGGCTCTATTGTCGTGCATGTTGTCTCCTTAGCTCAGGCGATGCCCCGCCCATGCAGCGAGGATGAGAGGGTGATGGCCAGATCAGCCTTTGATTGCGCCAGCGAGCGCGAACGATCCGCCGATGCCGCGCGAGACGAGCACGTACAGGGCGATCACGGGCACCGCATAGATGAGCGAGAACGCTGCCAGCTGGCCGTACGCGATAGTTCCGTACTGTCCGAAGAAGCTGTAGATGCTAGTGGCGGCCGGTTGCTTGCTGGGTGACAGCAGGAGGACGAACGGCACGAAGAAGTTTCCCCACGCGGCGAAGAAAACGTAGACGGAGATGACTGCGATACCCGGCCTCATCAGCGGAACGACGATGGTGCGGAGCGCCCGCATCGCAGAAGCCCCGTCTACCCAAGCCGCCTCTTCGAGGCTGATCGGCACTGAGTCCATGAAATTCTTGGCCATGTAGATTGCCACCGGCAGCGATGTTGCGGCGAGGAATGCGATGGTGCCCGGGATGGAGTCGAGGAGGTTCAGCGCCACGAACAGCGCATAGACCGGCACCATGATGGCCGTGATCGGCAGGGATGTGCCGAACAACACCGAGTACATGAACGGCTTGTTGAAGCGCGCCTGATAACGCGACAGGGGATAGGCAGCCAGCAGGGCGATCGCAACGGTGATCACGGTGGTTGATAAGGAGATGACCAGGCTGTTCCACAGCGGCAGGAAGGTCAGTTCGGGGGTGAGCACCGCAGAAAAGTTGTCTAGCGACAGCGCTGCAGGCACACGGGTCTGGTAGGTGGCCTTGGTGTCGAACGACGCGAAAAAGAGCCAGGTAAGCGGTAGCAGGAAGCAGAAGCCGATGACGATAAGCGATGCGTTCACGAAGAACGCCGACACACGCTTCGTCGGGGACGTCACCGATCGGGAACGCTGTGGGCGGGGGTTGATGGTTGCCTCGCGAGTCGTTGTGGTGGTCATTGCCCTACCCCTTCGGTACGCGTAGCGCTCGGATATAAAGGATGGAGAAGACTGCACCGACGGCTAGCATGACGGTCGCGATCGCGGTGCCGTACCCGATGTCGCCGAAGCGGAAGGCCTCCCTGTAGGCGAGGATCGGCAACGTGGTGCTGTTGTTGCTCGGCCCCCCCGCAGTCATCACCCAGATGAGGGTGAATAGCGACAGGGTCTGAAGCGTGATCAACATGAGCGTCGTCGTGATCGTCTGCTTGATCATCGGCAGGGTGACAAAGAACAGCCGTTTGGCGCCCCCCGCGCCGTCGACCATGGCCGCTTCGGTGATCTCAGGGGGCACGTCGTTTAGAGCGGCTTGGTAGATCATCATCGAGAATGCTGTTCCGCGCCAGATATTGGCGCAGATCACGGCGAGCATCGGGAAGCTATAAAGCCAGTTCGGGCCACCTAGGCCGAACGTGGCGAGGATCTGGTTCAGGGTCCCGTCTTTGCTGAAAAACGCGTAAGCGACGAATGCCGCCACGATCTCCGGCAGAATCCACGCGGCCACGATGATGATGCCGACCACGGCGCGGACCTTTTCATTCGCCTTGTTCATTAGCAGCGCGAGCGACAGCCCGAGCACTGTCTGGGCGATCACCGCCGAGACGAAGGTGAACACCACCGTGAGCCATACGGACTGTGGGAAGAGCGGATCGGCGAACAGTCGCGTGTAGTTGTCGACCCCGATGAACTGCGGGTCGGTGGCGGCCCGGCCGCTGAGGGACGCATTAGTGAGAGAGCCCCACAACGACCAGACAATCGGCCCCACCAGAAAGATCAGCATGAGGATGATCGCCGGTACGAGCGGAATCATCCGAACCAATGTGACGAGACTACGTCGCTTGCTGCGGCGGGATCCCACCTCGGGATCCCGCCGCAGTTCTGGTTGCGGTGAGGGTCTGAGTGCTTCTGCAGTCACAGTCGATCGCTCCTATACATTGCGTTCCGTTCCCTCACCTCACCGTTGGAGCGACTAGCTCTTGTCGATCACTCCGTCGGCTCCGACAATGCCCTCGATTGCCGCGTCGTAGGCAGCAGCCGCCTCTTCAGGCGTCGACGAGCCAGTGATGATGGACTCGGTGGCGCGCTGGACTTCCACCGATATCTGGTTGTAGTCGGTGGTCGCCGGGCGGAAGTGCGTCACGGCCACCAGGTCGGTGACGGCTGCGACAAATGGGTTTGCCGCCGTGTAGCTCGGGTCGGCGGCAACGTCGGCGCGCACGGCAATCTGCGCGTTCTCGTTGTCGTAGGCGAGTGCGTTGTCCTTGTTGAGTGCCATCGTGAGGAATTCGAATGCGAGGTCGGGGTTGGCCGATTTCGCACCGACGGCCAGGGTCCAGCCACCGGACATGCTCACTCCACCTGGCTTCTGGCCATTCTGCGTCGGGAACGCGATAGCACCCATCTCATCCGCGTACTGGGGCCATGCGTATGAGCCGCCCTCGACCCAGAACGACGGAGTGTATGAACCCTCGACCGTGGCACCCAGAGTTCCCTGGGGGAACATCGTGCCGAAGACTTCCTGCCAGATGTTCGGGTCGAGTGCCTGTGCCGGAGTAAGTGCGTAACCCTCGGTGTAGAGGGTATCGAGGAACTCCAACGAGTCGATAAAGCCCTGAGAGCCGGTGACCCACTTGGAGGACCCTGAGTCGTAGAGAGCGTCTCCTCCCAGTTCGGTGCCGTAAAGCAGTTCGTAGAAACCCTGCATATTGGAACCTTCACCGGTGCCGGTGCCGGCGTAAAGGTTGAATGGCACCACCCCGGGCTGCGAGGCCTTGATCGCCGCGGAGGCGTCGAGAATGTCCTGCCAAGTGGCCGGAGCCCACGGCACGGTCAGTCCCGCGGCCTCGAAGACCGACTTGCGGTACCAGATAGCGCGAGTGTCCGTGCCGAGCGAGACGGCGTAGACGCTCCCGTCATCACCCGCACCGGCGGCCTTGGCCGCATCGCTGAACTGATCCCAGTCCGCCCATTTGGCTACGTAGTCGTCGAGATTGAGCAAGAACCCAGCCTCGGCGTCTGGCCGCACCGCGGTGGTGTCCTCGTAGAAGACGTCAGGGGCCGTCTCAGCCGAACGCTGGGAGAGGGCGAGCTTGGTCTTGTAGTCGTCGTCGGTGCCGGCGACGGGTTGGAGTTCGACGGTGACACCCTCGTGGGCCGCTTCGAAATCTGCCTTCACCGAGGTGAAGAGGGTGTCGAGCGCCGTGAAGGCGTCGGTCTTGATGTAGCTGACCTTGATGACTTTGTCCACGGTCGTGGCTCCGGACCCGTTCGTATCTCCGGACCCGGAACATCCGACCAGACCGATCATGGCCCCGATGACTACCGCCGAGATGCCTGCTTCAGCTTTCCTGCGCATGATGCTCCCTTGCTCCACTGCACGAATGTGATGTTGCCGATTGGACAAGGCAAGAGCAGAAGTTGACGCGCTGCTGTGCCTCGCACCGATAGTACATCGATTGGAGTTATTAAGCCAGACCTCGCATTGACTCACGTAATACCTCCGCGTAGTTCGCTACGTTGCCGCGCCTGGAAACCTCCGCGTAGCGGGGTGTTGGTCATGGTGTCAGCGGCGTGTCGGGGGTACGCCCGGTAGATGGGTCTTTCGATGAGTCAACGCCAAGTAGTGACCAAGGCGAAGGCGCGAGCCTACGCGCGTGCTGACCGGGTCCGGAAGCGGGTCATTCTCGATGAGCTGGTCGAGCTGATTGGTTGGCACCGCGACTATGCGGGGGCAGCGCTGCGTGACGCGCTGAAGCTCAAGGTCCTGACCCCACGCAAGCCGGGGGCCTGACCTATGGGCCGCGGGTCATGGTGGCGCTGATCAATTGCTGTGCGCCCCGGCGGGCAAGCGTCTGGCGCCTATGCTGGCTGCCCTGGTGTCGATCCTTCGCCGCGACGGCGAGCTGGACCTGACCGACGATGAGGCGGCCTGGTTGGTCAAGATGACGGCAGCCACGATCGACCGCCGGCTGGCCGCCGAGCGGGCCCGGTTGATGCCGCGGGGCCGCTCTCACACCAAACCGGGATCGATGTTGAAGTCCCAGATACCGGTCCGCACCTGGGCACAGTGGGATGACCCGGTGCTCGGGTTCGTAGAGATCGATCTGGTTGGTCGCGAGGGCGGCAACGCCTCTGGGAAGCACTGTTTCACGGTCACGCTCACGCTCACGGTCACCGACATTGCGACGGGGTGGACGGTCAACCGCAGCGTGCGGAACAAGGCCGCGAAGTGGGTCTTCGAGGCTCTCGAGCACGTCACGGGCGTGTTCCCGTTCCCGATCATCGGGATCGATTCGGATAACTGCAGCGAGTTGATCAACGACCATCTGCTGCGCTACTGCACCGAGCACAAGATCACCTTCACTCGGTCCCGGCCCGGCAACAGCAACGGCGGAGCGTAGGTGGAGCCGAAGAACTGGGCGCGGGTCCGCGAACTGGTCGGCTACTACCGCTACGACACCGCAGCCTAACTGGCCAAGCTCAACGAAATCTGGCAGCTCGACCGAGTGTTCACCAACGACTACCTGCCACAGCAGAAATTGATCTTCAAACAACGAGTCGGAGCCAAGGTCACAAGAAACACGATGCCGCGACCACCCCGCACCAGCGTGCGGTCGCCCACGAGGCTTTCCGGCCTCGACCGAAGATCACCATGAACGCGGAATTCAAACGGATCAAGTCTGCAGCCCTGCCGCGGCACATCCTGGCCCTGACCGGCGAGCTCGAAGTACTGGCCCAGGTCAACCACGCCTGGAACGACTCCGACTGGCGGAGGAAGCCAAAGGAGGCAACGTCATAGCCTTGCCGGAGGTATTGACATGAGGCAACAGGGACTGTGCTCGACGGATGGGAGTCAGGCGAGCAGCAGCGATTTCGGGTTGGGCGTGAGCGCCCGATCGAGCACGAGGCAGGCTGCCCCGATAGCCGCGACGTCTTCGCCGACACCGGTGCCCACGACGGTGATCCGATGAACGCTTCGGGCCACGCGCGACTCTTCCAGCAGGGCAGGGATGCTTCGCATGTAGTGCCCCGAGAGTCGCGACCAGAACGGTCCGCCGAAGACGACTCTGTCGAGATCGAGCAAGTTCGCCACCACCGAGACTGCTTTGGAGAGCCTCACGGCCGAGCGATCGAGGATTTCGCCCGCGACCTCGTCGCCCGCGGCCGCGGCGCCGCAGAGTTCGGTGAAGCGCTCATCGATCGATACGGTGTCGAGACCAACGGTGACACCACCGAAGACACCGCGCCGTCCGGCCTCGATCACGAGCGACCGGGGCATGCAGGTGACGAACACGCAGCCTCGAAGCCCGCAGAAACACGGCGGCCCGTCCGGGTCGGTGACGATGTGTCCGATCTCACCGGCATTGTCCGAGCTGCCTCGGACAACCTCGTCTTTGACGACGAGGCCGGTCCCGATTCCCGTTCCAAGATAAAGGAATACGAAACTGCCGAGACCGCTCGGACCGCCTGCCCACATCTCAGCGACAGCGGCCGCGGTCACGTCCTTGTCGAGGATGGCAGGAAAGCCGGTGCCCTCGGCGAGTGCGTCGCGAAGCGCCACCTGATGCCAACCGACGAGATGGGGCGGATCAACGACCGTTCCCCGCACCCGATCAATCGGCCCCGGCGCCGCGATCCCGACACCTGCGATTCGATCCCGACTGACACCGGATTCTGAGACCAGGTCGGTGATTGCGCTCACGAGGCTCGCAATAATGACGTCGGGGTCCGTCGAGGTGGGGGTCGCATGGCGCGAGCGGGCGACCACGGCGCCCGTCAGGTCGAGCATGACGAAGGTCATCACGGTGGGGTCGAGGTGCACTCCCAGTGCATATCGACCGTGCGGATTGAGTCGGAGTATCGTGCGCGGCTTGCCGGGACCGCTGATCTCCTTTCCCGCCGCGACGATGAAGTCGCGGTCGAGCAGCCGACGACAGATGTTGGAGATCGTCTGGGCTGAGAGCCCCGTGGCACTCGCCAACTCGACCCGACTCAGTCCGGTGCGGGAGCGGCGGATCACATCGAGGATGACCGACTGGTTGAAGTCGCCCATAGCGGGAAGGTTGGTTCCCCTGCGAATTACGAATCCCGGTTGCTCTGCCACTGCGCGTCCTAACTTTTGAGATCTGAAGGATAGTCCCTGAGTCGAACCGTGGCTCGATTCAGAATTCTTTGTGGGTCTTGGGGTCGCCGCCCCAGAGACGCCCGGACTCGAGCGCCGAGATCGCTGCCATATCATCAGCCGAGAGTTCGAAATCGAACACCTCGAGGTTCTCGCGCTGACGATGCGGATCGGCTGACTTCGGAATGGGCACGAACCCGAGTTGCACGTGCCAGCGCAGCACGACCCGAGTGGGACTCTCATGGTTCGCACCGGCGATGGCCGTGACGACAGGATTGGTGATGAGCGACTTCTGAGTCGCCAGAGGACCCCAACTCTCGGTCACGATGCCGAGGCGGTCGTGTAGGGTACGCATCGCCACCTGCGAGAAATGGGGGTGCATCTCGATCATCACCCGCCACGAATCGACCAACCTGTCGACGCTAGGCAGCGGCCATTGGATGATAAAAAGGTCGACGTAGTCGAACCCGAGATTACCGAGGTATTCTCCAAAACCCACGAACGTCTCGTCGTGGCCGTGGTGGCGTCCGCGAAGTTTGGTGGTCACGGAAGACTCGTCACGGGCAAAACCGCAAGTGCGCACACCCTCCCTCACTTCCGGCTCGTTCTCGTACTTATGGGCCGTGTCGAGAAGGTGATTGCCCCCGCGGATTCCCGCGGCGACCGCGGCGACGCCGTCATCGCCACGCATGCCGAAGGTGCCCAGTCCGATCGCGGGGATCGAGTTGCCGTCGTTGAGAGTCAGCAGGGGGAGAGTCGCAGCATCGAGATTCACCCTGAGAGCATAGATGACTATCCCCATCGAGTGGGTAAATCCTTCCGGTCTGCCGTGTGCACTTGTCAGCGTCGTCGCGCGCTGCAATACTCGCACTTCGCATAGGACGATGACAATGCGGGAGACGAGACGGCCGATGACCCAGGTGCCCAAGCACGCTTCCCTCTTGGCACCGTCGCATGAATCGGGGTCCCCGAACTGGAATGCGGTCAGTAACAGTGCCGAGTCGATCGGTCGCTCCACGCTCCCTGACGGCACTATCGAGCTCCACCTGCCGCCAAAGACCCGTTCGATCGAGGTCGTACTCGATGGCACTCTCGCTTTCGCGCTTTTCGACTCGGGCGTGCTGCAGACAAGTCCGAGCGATCGCGACGAACGCACGCTTTCTCGTCGCCTCGAACGGTTCTACACCGTCCTGCGGGGGGCGGGCTGTGTGTCGGTCGACTTACGCGACACGCATCCCGTTACGGCCTCAATTACCCACCTCAATGACCATTGCGTGCGGCTCGTCGTCACCTTTGCGGCCGGTGACAAGCCATCGGTCGTGCGCGTGCGGACCGACCGAGCCGCGGTTCCGGGCTTCGCCCGTCACTCCGCGAGGTTCTCGGATCCGCTCGACGAGCAGACGCATTTCACCGCCCTCTGGGCGAACCAGGTGGGAACCCTCGGCAGCGTCGATGTGCCCGGTTCCGTCTATCCCACGCTCAAACTGCCGGAACGCGAGTATTGGACCCTTAACACCTTCTTCGACCCCGACTCGTGGAGCGTGATCAACTGCCTCAGCTTCTCGGGTGACGGGTACCTCGTCGCTCAAGCACGCCAAGTACTCGACCGTGTTCGATCAGATATCACAGCAGACGGCTTAGTCCCTCACCACTACGACTCACACGAGCCTATATACGTCGCGATTTCCGGGGCAACTCAGCCCGGTCCCAACATCTTCTTCTGTCTTGCGGTGCTCGACCATGTCGCGGCGACCGGCGACCGGGACTTTCTCCGCACTCTATGGGTCGACACCCTCGTCCCGTGCGTCGATGCTCTCCTCGGCACTCTCGATTCCGCCCATGATCTGCTCCGCTCGGGCGGGCCGCTGTGGATCGACGTCTTCCGGCGTGAGGGCATCACCCTCGACACGAACGCTGCCATGGTTCTGCTCCTGGGTCGCATGATCGCGGCCGCGATGCACCTCGGCGAGACCGCGACTGCAGCGCGGTGGCGCGCGAGCTGTGACAGGATCAGCGCGGCGGTCGAGGGATTCTGGTGCGGCGACCACTACGCGACCGTGCTGCCCGGCACGGGGGACGATCTCGACATGCAGGACTCCGACGACGTGCTCGTGGTGCTCGCCGGAATCGCCGACGACATGCGCGCTCGCGTGGTCTTCGATCGGCTCGAGAGCTCCGGCATGCACCCGGGCGGTCGTGGTACGTGGGTCAGCGCCCGCCATTACGGACCCGAGCTCTGTTACGAAGGCAACGTCGGCGACTCGAGCTGCGCCTTCGCGCGTATCTGGTGGGCTGAGATGCGTGCGCGCCGCGACCGCGGTGACCGCTCAGTATTTCTCGCCATGTTCGAGGCGGTGCGGGCCGATCTGATCGAGCACACCTGGATGGGCGAACGCTACGACGACAACGGTGCCATGACCCGTGCCGACGGATACCACGAGTATCCCGGGGTGCTGGACATCCTGCTGAGGGAGGGTGTTTACGGCCTCGTCGTTGATGTGGCAAGCGTTGACGTGCGCCCTCTGCGCAGTGGTGACCTGGTATACCGCGTCGGCGATGTCGGACTTGAGCGAACGGGCCCCGACTGGTGGGTGATCGTGCCCGGCGAAGGAGAGAGAAGCTTTCGCTTCCACGACTTGGCAGCCGGCGACCGCTACCGCTGGGACGATGAGGCCTGCACGGTGTCGGCGGATGGAACTCTCGCTTTTACCAGCCAGGCGGGAATCGAGCATACGCTCACGCGGCTGAGCATGATCTAGCTGTACTCGGCAGTGACGTTGGTGACACTTTGGGTCATGTGAAAAGGGAGGTTCTCTTGTCCCGCGCTAATGCCCGGTTGAATATTCGGGGTCGTCTTCTGCTGATCCAACGGGTGATCGGAATTTGTCAAGCGGAATGAGGCCAGCGTGAGTTTACGCAACTAGTTGTGGGACCCCTTCCGCGACGGCTGGAACCTCGACCGGCCGGTTGATCCACGCCGGGCCCGGCAACGCCAGGATCTTCGGATCCGTGGACGTCGCGAAACGCTCTGGGGTCGAGAGTCTGGCCTGAGCGAGGACCGCGGAGCGGTCTGTGGCCTTGTCCGCTGCGAGACCATAGTGGACGTCAGCAGGCGTGTTCAACCCGAGGCCGGTATGCCGGTGCGAGTGGTTGTAGCCCTCGACGAACGCCGCGATGAAGACCCTCGCGTCAGTCACAGACCCGAACCTGTCGGGGAACACCGGGGCGAACTTGAGGCTCTTGAACCAACTCTCGGAATAGGGGTTGTCATTACTGACACGGGGCCTCGAGTGAGACTTCGTGACCTCCAAATCCGACAACAGCACCGCCACGGTCTTGCTCGTCATCGACGTTGCCCGATCCGCGTGAACGACCTACGGGGTCCCGTGGATTCCGAACGTCGTCCTCATCATCTCGGCCGCAAACACGGCGGATTCCAAGGCATGGGTGTCGAGTCCGCCAACGCGGCACGCACGGTGTGCCGATGCACGCCGTGGACCCGGGCCAGCTCTCTAACGGACACATCTTTTTCTCTCGCATCACGACGGATACGCTCGAATTGCTTCACTCTCGATCTCTCTTTCAAACCCGTTCCCGTTCTCTTCGTCTTGGTCGACAAAGAGAACGCTACGGGTCGGTCGAGGGTGGGGCCAATTCAGAGTGCCATACCCAGACGAGGTCGGCACGCAAGGGAATCGGCGATGGCCCAACCGATGACACGCCTGGAGTGGGCGTCGATGACGGTGGCCAAATACAGCCATCCTTCCCACGCTTGAGTTCTAGCCATCGTCGCAACACTGGCTTACTTCGTATTCAGTAAAGCATGGAGACGCTCGGCCGGAGTATCCCAATCGAGGGTCTTTCGTGGACGCTCGTTGAGGTCCGCTGCGACCAACTGTAGCTCGGTGGGTGTGTGCCGGGAGAGGTCGGTTCCTTTTGGGAAGTACTGGCGCAGGAGGCCATTGGTATTCTCGTTGCTGCCGCGCTGCCATGGACTGCCTGGATCGCAGAAGTAGACGGCCATATCGGTTGCGACCTTGAAGGCCTTGTGCCCGGACATCTCACCACCTTGGTCCCAGGTCAGGGAACGTCGCAGTGCCACAGGCAGCTCAGTAACGGTCTTGACGAGACCGTCACGCACGGTCTCGGCGGTGTGGTCATGTTCGAGATGCACGAGGGCGACGAAACGGCTCGAACGTTCGACGAGTGTTCCGATTGCAGATCGCCCCATCGTGCCGACGATGAGGTCTCCTTCCCAATGTCCCGGGATGGCGCGGTTTTCAACGTCGGCGGGCCTCTTTGAGATCGAGACCATGGGGTCCACGAAACGGCTAGTCCTGCGCGCTGGATCACGCCGTGGTGTCCGCGTGGTGCGCCCGCGCCGCATCGCGGCAGCGATCTCGCGCTTCAGTGCGCCGCGCCCCTGAACATAGATCGCTTGGTAGATCGTTTCGGTACTCACCCGCATCCTTTGATCATCGGGGAAGTCTTTCACGAGCCGGTGGCTAATCTGCTCTGGCGACCACCGCTTCCGTAGCTTGATCTCAACATAGGCGCGTAAGTCGCCGGCGGCCTCAAGTTTGCGTGGAGGCTGCCTCGGTCGGCGTGACGCTGCCAAGCGGTGCGCCGCGTAGGGAAGGTAGCCCACCGTCGTGGCAGTGTTACGGGCCAGTTCCCGGCTGATCGTGGACGCGCTGCGCCCTAATGCTCGTGCGATCGCTCTGATCGAGTCCCCACGGCTGCGCAGGTCGTGAATACGCTCACGCTCAATCAGACTCAGGTAACGCGGATCAACCACGGTTTCGAGACGTGCCAGATCAACCGGCACACCTCTTTGGTAAGTGTCGCGTGGGTTCTTCACACTCGCCAGTATCGCCGCCTGCCGGTAACGAATCACACGCCCATCAGGATAGCGCCGCCCGCCCGCAACCTGAGTGATGCCTTTATCCCAGTCCTGTGCTGAACGCTTGTCCACTCCAACCCGTCTGGCCGCTTCCGCCCGACTGACGCCGTCGCCACGCAAACTGGTGAACTGTGCCCGTAGCGCACGAGTGTCCTTTCCCGTGAAGATACCAGCCTGGTGCGCCCACTTATAGCAAGTCACCCGCACAAACCCGAGCTCATTGGCAACCTTCGACACGTTTCCACTTACCGCCAGCCGGCGGAAGAATTCTGCTTTGTCCTGCGCCGTGTATGCCCGGTTCTTCGCACGACGCGTCGAGACACCAGCCTCCCGCCGCCACCGGTAGCAAGCATCAACGCTCAAACCCAACTCAGCGGCAACAGCACGGATCGTGCCACCACGATCAAGA
>Ga0314772_1000278_pt1 | contig 28827 bp, 26 predicted proteins | sample MetaGCBIW2018_FD_204520 | JGI IMG/M metagenome (GOLD analysis project Ga0314772, IMG submission 204520) | Cryopeg brine microbial communities from Beaufort Sea near Barrow, Alaska, United States - CBIW 2018 | ecosystem: Environmental > Aquatic > Marine > Coastal | place: USA: Alaska | collected... | reverse complement strand
GAGCTCGCCGAGCCTGCACATAAATGGGCCAAGCAGTTGCCGGAGCTTTCCGAGCGCCTGACCGATCAGTTGGATGACCTGACCGGAACATCCGCGCCAGTTCGACTTCAGGCGACCGCCCAGCAGGAAAATTCCGGAGGTTTTGCTTTTTTCGGATTGTTCAATAAAAAAGAAGTAAAAGCCACGCCGTCGGCGCCTGTACAGTCCTCGACGGGTGACGGGGAAAGCGTGGGCGAGCGCGTCAAACAGGGTGGTATGGAGTTGATGGTCGCGATCCTGGCAGCGACGCCGGTAGTGATTGCGCAACTTATAACGTGCGTGATCCTGATTCTGTTCCTGCTTATCTTCGGGCCGCGGCTTTTCAATGCCTACATTCATATATTTGTGACGCCGGATATCCGCGAGCAGCGGGTCGAGCTGGTAGGCGCCATCCAGCATGAGCTTTCACGTTATATCGTCACTGTCAGCTTCATCAATGCCTGTCTGGGTCTGACAACGGGGTTGGCGCTCTGGCTGGTGGGCGTGGAAGATGCGCTCTTATGGGGTGTGTTGGTCGGTTTGTTGAATTTTGCCCCCTATGTGGGGCCTATATTCGGTATGGCTATGCTGTGTCTGGCGGGGCTGGCTCAATATGGGCCTGTGCTGCTGGCGGCGCTTCCTGTTCTGGTTTATTTCTCGATCAACCTGATTGAAGCGCAGTTCGTCACGCCGTTGGTACTGGGCCGCAACATGCGTCTCAATCCGCTCATTCTGATTGTCTGGCTATTTATCTGGGGCTGGCTCTGGGGTGCGGTCGGAGTCTTGATTGCGGTACCATTGCTGGTGTGCATAAAATTAGCATTTAGCAAGTTGCAGATATCCGAGCGATGGGTTCGGTTGATTGAAACGCGCGCATAACGGCTACGCTGGCTTTGGTGCGCGTTCTACCAGGGCCAGTGCCGACACGATGAGCAGGCCGCCAAATAGCATTGGCAATGTCGGTTGTTCGGCAAACAGGTACCAGGCAAACAGGATGCCGTAGACCGGTTCTAGTGCGAAGAACAACGACGCTGCGCGGGCCCTTAGTACTTGCAGGCTGGCGACAAACAGACCGTGGGCTAGGCCGGTACAGAGCAAGCCCAGTAAAGCAATCCAAAGCCAGTCTAACGGCGCCATTTGCCCGACCGCACTGAGTGTAAACGGCAACAAGCACGTCAGGATTACCAGATTTTGCCAACACGCCACCTGCACAGGATGCAAATGGCCTGCTATATAGCGATTGCCTACCGATGCTCCTGCAAAGCACAATCCCGACAATAATGCCCACAGCAGGCCTGCTGTAGTCTGATTGCCCAGATCAAAATCAGGGGTGACGAGCACCAACCCAACACAGATCAATATCACTTTCAGAAGATCCATGCGGCTGGTGGATTCCCGCCACATCAACCATTCCAGTATCACGACGAAGGCTGGAAAGCTGGCAAAGCCGAGTGTAGCGATGCCCACTCCGGCAATTTTCACAGCATGAAAGAAAGTAAGCCAGTGAACGCCAAGCAGAAGCCCACATGCTGATAACTGCATAAGCCGTGTAAGGTTCATGCCACGCAAGATAGGTGAGCTGAAAATGCGTGCGAATGCCAGCAGTGCAAGCGCGGCGAAAAAGGCTCTGCCCAACACGATTGCCACCGGTCCAGCCTCAGTCAGTTTGCCAAAGATACCGGTCAGACCAAACATCAGGGCAGCAACATGCATGCTAGCAATTGCCCGGCGCCTGTTCATGTGCATAGCGTGTCCTGTGAGCGAAGGCGGATTCAGCGGCGCAGTCTAACCAGTCCGTCCGCGCCAGCCAAACTGTGATCTGTTGCAGTTCCGCCTGGCAGTTATGAGATGTTACATTGACATTACTTTGAAATATTTCAGGAGCTTAAGATTGAGCGATGATATACATGGCCTGGCGCAATGGACAGCCCGCCTGAATAACGCCGAATTGCCCGCGATGGCAGTGGTAGTACATGATTTGCTCCGCCTTTCCCAGTCGCAAACGGCGTCTGTAAGGCAGTTGGCAGAAGTGTTGTTGCGCGATGCTTCGCTCACCTCCAAAGTGCTGCGGGTCAGCAACAGTGTTTATTGTAATCCCGGTCGTGAGGTGATCCGTACGATCTCTCGTGCGGTGGTGGTGATCGGATTTGATCAGGTCAGAATGATCGGTCTGTCGGTCAGCCTGCTCGATGGTTTGCTCAAGGACTCCCCACGTGAACAACTGCAATCGTTACTCGCGCGGTCTTTCCACGGGGCGATGCAGGCCCGCAATCTCGCTGACTACCGTGCGTTAAATGAAAAAGAGGAAATATTCATAGCGACACTGTTGCGACACTTGGGTGAAATGGCATTTTGGAGCCATGGAGGTAAGCAGGCAGACCTGCTCGCAAACGCTCTTGCTGTAACGGGTGTCGACCGTGAAAAGACGGTCAAGCGGATTGTCGGCGTCAGCTTTGATCAGCTCACTTTTGGTCTGCTCAAGACTTGGAATATGGGTGAGATAGGCCAGCTTGTCCAAGCCAGTTATTCGTCTTCAGGGCCGGCTGCGCGGGCGGTTACGCTCGGCTCGGCGATCGCTGATGCCGCTTGCGATGGCTGGGCAGGAGAGGCGATCCAGGCCTTGCTTGATCCGATCGCAGAGCTGACTGGAACTACGCCTGAAGAAGCCATGCAACAGATCCTGGCAAGTGCCGACGAAGCGGTGCGGGTTGCTGGTACCTGCTCCAATGCCGATATGGGTGCCTGGATTCCACGAACTGACGATTTGCCGCTGGATCTGTCGGCGTTGCTAAAAATGGATGCGGTGCCTGCACAGTCGGCAAGGACGGCTGTCCAAGAGCCGCTGCTAAAGCCCAATCTTGAGATGTTCAAGCTGTCCGTCCAGAATATGGTGCTGATGACCAAAAGTCCGATCAATATCGATAACACACTAACCGGCGTCATTAATGGGTTACATTTGGGCGCGGGGCTGGAGCGCGTCATGCTTGCCGTGCTGGCAGACAATCAGACCTGTTTTCGCGCGCGCCGGGTTGCCGGCAAGGGTACCCAGAGTTGGACTCAGGAGTTCAATTTGCCCTGTGCGACCGACGCGCCGCATATTTTCAGCTATGCGTTGCAGAGCAATGAGATGCTATGGATGGGAACTGCCAGTAGCAGTGGGTTGCAGGATCTGGTGACTGCCGATATGGAGGGCTGGCTTGGGGCTGGGCAGTTTTTCATTGCGCCGGTCATGGCAGGAACTAAACGCATAGGGGTGCTTTACGGCGACATGCGCCTCTCCGGGCGGACACTGACCAACACGCAGTTTGCCGCCTTCAAGCGCCTCACTGAACTCACAGGGCAGTGTCTGCAAGCGCTCAGTCGGCGCGGTTGATCAATACCCTGGTAGGCAGACTCCGGTCCCTGCGAGATTGCAGTACCCGCCTGGATTCTTGTGCAGATATTGCTGATGATAGGGCTCAGCGTAATAGAACGTTGGCGCTGTGCGTATTTCAGTAGTAACCGGTTGCTTGCCCGCTTGCATCAGCAAGTCCGAGTAGGTGGCTTTGCTAACTTCCGCTGCAGCTTGATGCGCTGGACTGGAAACGTAGATACCTGAACGGTACTGAGTACCTTTATCGTTGCCCTGTCGCATGCCCTGGCTTGGGTCGTGATTCTCCCAAAAAGTTTTCAGCAGCTCTTCAAAGCTCACTTCATTGGGATCGAATACCACTAGCACTACTTCATTATGTCCGGTCATGCCCGAACACACTTCCTCGTAGGATGGATTGGGCGTTAGACCGCCGCAATAACCCACTGCTGTGGTGTAGACACCCGGTATCTTCCAGAACAGGCGTTCTACGCCCCAAAAGCAGCCCATGCCGAAAATACCCTGTTGCATGCCCGCCGGGAAAGGTGAATGCAGCGAAGTACCAAGAACAGTATGGGTCTGGCTGGTCGCCATCGGCTGAGTCCGTCCGGGTAACGCTTGCTCGGCGGTAGGCAGGTGCATCTTATCTTCGGGTATGCGGCGGGAAAACATGAGTGCCTCCAGACGGGGTTGGCGAACTGAGTGAAAATCCTGATCTTATGGTGCTCCGCGAAGCACCTGACTGTCCAGCGGCCGTATCGTTGCGGTATGTGTCTTTACTGCCCGCCCAGTTGGAGGGCAGCCAGCAGTTCTGGTGATAATTGGCCTGCCGCAACGAAGTGCGGATTCAACCAGCTTTCGCGCTGTGGATAGTTGAATCGCTCTCCCGTTAGCCCCAGCACTTGGCCGCCTGCACCCTCTAGGATGGCCTGAGCCGCCGCAGTATCCCACTGGCTGGTGGGTGCGAAGCGAGGGTAGAGGTCGGCATTACCTTCGGCTAGCAGGCAGAACTTGAGGGAGCTGCCAATATTGACCAGTTCGATGTCTTGCACGGACTTCAATCGGCTGAGCAAGGCTTCCTGTTCCGGGCTTGTATGTCTGCGGCTGGCAACGACAGTCAGGCGATGATCGGCCTTGCGGCACTGTATGGGACTGGCCTGGCCGTTGCCTATTCGGCGCCAGGCTCCGAGCGCCTGGCCGCCCCAATAGATGGCATCGCGAGCTGGCACTGCAACTACGCCGAAACTGACTTGGCCCTGCTCGATCAAGGCAATGTTAACAGTGAACTCCTCAGTGCCGTCGATGAACTCCTTGGTGCCGTCCAGCGGATCGACCAGCCAGAACCGCTGCCAGTTCTGTCTGTTAGCCAGGGGTATCTCAGCATCTTCTTCGGATAATACCGGGATATCCGGAGTCAGCTCGTTAAGGCCAGCCAGAATCATGTGGTGGGCTGCCAGGTCCGCAGCAGTGACGGGCGAAGCGTCGGCCTTGGCGATCACTTCTGGCGTCTGACGCCACCATTTGAGCGTTAATGCACCTGCGCGTATGGCTAACGCCAGAAGTGCCTCGGTATCGATCGGCAGCATCATTTATTTAGCTCTCGGTGCAGTTCTCCGCGCTGCTCGAGCACATCGCGGACCAAATACAAGGCAGCCAGCGCGCGGCCTTCTGTGAAATCATCCCTGGCAGCGAGCTCGCTTAGCTCGTACAGGTCCACGGTTTCCACGCGCATGGGCTCTGGCTCATCGCCGGGCAGACGTTTTTCATACAGATCGCGGGCCAGAACCACGGCGATCTGCTGGCTCATATAATTGGGCGACAGTGATAAGTGGGTCATGTATTCCAGACTTCGGGCACCGAACCCTGCTTCTTCCATCAGCTCGCGATTGGCTGCATCGAGTACATCCTCGCCGGGCTCTACCAGTCCCTTGGGGACAGACATTTGGTAATTATCCATGCCGCCGCAGTATTCTTCGATCAACAACACCCGGCGCGCGTCCTGCATGGCCACGACCATGACCGCGCCGTAGCCCTGACTGCGGTTGACCAGGCGTTCGTAGGTGCGCTCGACGCCGTTGCTAAAGCGCAGTTGCACCTGCTCGACAGTAAACAGTCGGCTTTTGGCGACAATGCGTGCCTCGAGGGTTTCGGGCTTGTTTGGCATGTTGGCTCCGTGGTTAACAGCAGGTTGCTTGGGTATCATAGCGGCACACGTCGCTAAAGCCCAACCGCCCATGATCAACTGGAATGACATCGATACCGTGCTGCTGGATATGGATGGCACGCTACTGGACCTGCATTTTGATAATCACTTCTGGGTGGAATATCTGCCCCGGCGCTATGCCGATCATCATGGACAGTCCCTCGCCTGGGCGAAGAATGAAATCTATCCCTTGATGAAAGCAAAGCAGGGTCAGCTGGACTGGTACTGTCTGGATTTCTGGACCCGAGAGCTGGATATGCCGATCGTCGAGCTCAAGCGGGAAGTAGCGCATCTGATCAGCCTGAGACCTGACGCTGATATCTTTCTGCGCGCCCTCCAGGCCAGTGGTCGAGATGTTATTTTGATTACCAACGCCCATCGCGATTCATTGTCGCTCAAACTTGAGCGTATAGAGCTGCGCACCTATTTTCAAAGGCTGATCAGCTCTCACGATTTTGGTTTTCCCAAGGAGGCCCGCGCATTTTGGGATGCACTTCAGCGCGAAGTGCCCTTTGATTCGCAGCGAACCCTGTTCATCGATGACAGTCTCGGCATCCTGCGCGCTGCCCGGGATTATGGTATTGGGCATTTGCTTGCGGTACGCCAGCCCGATAGTCGTGGGGCCCAGCGTGACACAGAGGAATTTGACGCAGTAGAAGACTACCGCGCGTTGGCGGCGGCCTGCGAGCGATAAGGCAGGTCAGCCCTTGCCCTTGGTTCGGGTCTGATTAGGCTTGGCGTTCTTTTCAATGTATTCGATGATCAGGCCAGCGATATTGCGTCCGGTGGTCGACTCGATACCTTCCAGGCCGGGGGATGAGTTGACCTCCATCACCACAGGCCCATGGTTCGAACGCAGAATATCGACGCCCGCCACATTAAGACCCATTACCTTGGCTGCGCGTACTGCAGTCATCCGTTCTTCGGGGGTGATCTTAATCAGACTGGCACTGCCACCACGGTGCAGGTTGGAGCGAAATTCGCCCGGTTTGGCCTGACGTTTCATCGCTGCGATCACCTTGTCGCCGACTACCAGACATCGGATATCAGCGCCGCCGGCTTCCTTGATATATTCCTGCACCATGATGTTGGCCTTCAGCCCCATGAACGCTTCGAGTACTGACTCTGCTGCCTGTGAAGTTTCACACATGACCACGCCGATGCCCTGAGTGCCCTCCAGCAGCTTGATCACCAGCGGAGCGCCGCCGACCATGCTGATCAGATCCGGGATGTCGTCGGGGGAATGGGCAAAGCCGGTGACCGGCAGGCCAACCCCTTTGCGCGCAAGCAGTTGCAAGGAGCGCAGCTTATCGCGCGAGCGTGTGATGGCGACGGATTCATTCAGCGGGAACACACCCATCATTTCGAACTGGCGTAAAACCGCCGCGCCATAAAATGTCACCGATGCGCCAATGCGCGGAATGATGGCGTCGAACCCTTCCAGTACCTCGCCTTTGTAATGGATGGCCGGTTTGTGACTGGCGATGTTCATGTAGGCACGCAAGGTGTCGATGACACGCACCTCATGGCCGCGCTCGCGAGCCGCTTCGACCAGACGGCGGGTGGAGTAGAGGTTGGCGTTGCGCGACAATACCGCAATCTTCATGGTGGTTCCTTCAGGATTCGACGGCGAACAAAGAGGTTAAGGGTTTTTCTTGTACAAAACGGCGACCGGGATCAATTACCAGCTCGCCCTGTAGCATCGCAGTGCAGCCCATCAGCACCCGGTAGCGCATGGCCTTACGACACGTCAGGGTAAAAAAGACCGACCAGCAGCGATCGCCTAGTACTAGCGGCGTGCGGATGACATGGCGTTCCTGCATGTGGCCATTGGAGCTGCGAATGCTTTTGTATTCCACTAGAACCGCTTCGCAGCGATGGGTGCGTTGCTTTTTCTGGCTACCTACATGCGCGTTGAAACGTACCCAGGTTTCGCCGTGACGTTCAAACGTCTCGATATCGCTGGCGTGCAGCGCCGAGGTCTTTGCGCCGGTATCAATTTTCGCCATGATCTGGTCGATACCCAGCTCGGGCAGGCCGATCCACTCGCGCAATCCGATGACGTTGAGGTGGTCAAATGTTTTCACGCTGACGGCTCCTGGTGCAGGGTGCGCGCATCATGGGGCAAGTCATGGGCGACGACAAGCCTGATACACTCGGCCCGAAACAGGAGTACAGACGCTATGGGCGATGATAGCAAGGTGCGGTTGGATAAATGGCTCTGGGCTGCACGATTTTTCAAGACCAGAGGGCTGGCCAAGGCGGCGATTGAGGGCGGCAAGGTGCAATGCCGTGGGGATCGTTGCAAGGCCAGCAAGGAACCGAAAGTGGGCGATGAACTGCAGATTCGTCAGGGCTTCGAACAGCGTAGCGTTGTTGTACAGGTGTTGAGCGGCCAGCGGCGTAGCGCCGTCGAGGCGCAATTGCTTTACGCGGAGACAGCAGACAGCATTCGCCTGCGCGAAGAAGCCGCGGCCAAACGCAAGGCTATGGGTGCCGGCTTGTTGATCAGCGAGCATCGCCCGACCAAGAAGCAGCGTCGACAGATTCATCGGTTCCGCAATGCACGGAATTCACCGGATGAGGTTTGAGGGCGTATAATCGCTTTTTGTCGGAGGTCGATCATGGCGTTTCAAGATACTACCCAGCGTTTTCTCTTTGAAAATGTTGATGTGCGCGGTGAGTTGGTCGCGCTCGATACCAGTTACCGCGAAGTCCTGGCCAAGCATGATTATCCTGAGCCTGTTCGCGAACTGCTCGGCGAGATGCTCGCCGCCGCGGTGCTACTGTCTACTACTATCAAGTTCGATGGTTTGCTGATCCTGCAGGCGAGTTCATCCGGCCCGATTTCTACGCTGATGGTCGAGTGTGCCAGCGACCAGGCGGTCCGTGGTATTGCCCGTTACAATGAGGCCATCACCGGTACCAGTCTTGCCGACCTGATGCCTGATGGGATCCTCGCCATCACAGTCGATCCCGAGGAGGGACAGCGGTATCAGGGGATCGTCGCGTTGGATGGCAACACCCTTGCGGAAAGTCTTAACGGGTATTTTCAAAACTCCGAGCAGTTGCCGACCCGGTTCCGGCTCCAAGCCGATGGTCGCACTGCCCGCGGGCTTTTGCTGCAGGCGTTGCCGGCGGATCGCCAGCGCGACTCTGAGCAGCGTGCGGCGACCTGGGAGCATCTAAATATACTGGCCGATACGCTTAGTGCTGAAGAGTTGCTCTCGCTGGATAATCAGACAGTCTTGCATCGGTTGTTTCATGAGGAGGATGTACGCCTGTTCGATCCTCGCGCAGCACGCTTCGAATGTAGCTGCTCGGCGGAACGATCCGGTAATGCATTGATCAGTCTGGGACATGATGACGCATTGGCCCTGCTGGCCGAGCAAAATGGCGAGATTGAAATAGACTGCCAGTTTTGCAACACGCGTTATCTGTTTGATCGAGCACGCCTTGAAGACCTGTTTCGCATCGCTCACGATCACGCCAAGCGGCTGCATTGATATCGCGAAGGGTTGTTTCATGCGGATAGTGAATAACTATCGCTGTGATGCATAAGTTGTAGTGATCAGGTTTAGCGCACTTGCTTTTTTTTTGGCATAATAACGCGCCTGCGCGCTGACCTGGCGTACATATATAGCTAAGGCCGATTTGTCGGTCTTATGGAGATTTCGGCCTACGCCGAATGAGGATGAGGTTTGATGACGCACAGTATCCATACGGTTTATACCGACCTGAGTATTCCACATCTCGTAGAGCTGGCTATTCAGCGCAACGAAGGTCAGTTGGCAGACAACGGCGCGCTTGTGGTTAAGACGGGTGAGCGTACTGGTCGTTCGCCGATGGACAGGTTCATTGTTGAGGAGCCGTCAACGCGTGATTCGATCGCCTGGGGCCCAATTAACCGGCCGTTCCCAGCCGACAAATTCGACGCTTTGTGGAAGCGCGTGGCACGTTATCTGGCTGAGCGCACCAGCTTTGTATCCCATGTGCACGTCGGGGCCGATCCGGCTCATTATCTGCCTGTTGTGATGGCTACTGAAACAGCTTGGCACAACCACTTTGGTCGCACACTGTTCATCAATCCGGAAGCATTCAATCCTGCTGCCAAGGATCGTTGGCACATCATCAATGCACCTCACTTTGTTTGCGAGCCTGAGCGCGATGGCACCAACAGTGAGGGTTGCGTGATTATTAACTTCGCTGAGCGCAAAGTGTTGCTGGCCGGCATGCAGTACGCGGGCGAGATGAAGAAAGCGATGTTTTCGGTTCAGAATTTCCTGCTTCCGGCCAAGGATGTTCTGCCGATGCACTGTGCCGCCAACGTCGGTGACGAGGGCGATACAACACTGTTTTTTGGTCTGTCCGGCACGGGCAAGACGACCCTTTCAGCTGATCCGGCGCGCAATCTGATTGGTGATGATGAGCACGGCTGGGCCACCGGTAGCGTGTTCAATATCGAAGGCGGTTGCTATGCAAAATGCATTGATCTGTCAGAAAAGAATGAGCCGGTTATCTGGAAGGCTATCAAGTTCGGCTCAATCATCGAGAACGTGGTGATCGATCCACAATCGCGTATCGCCGACTATGCCAATGTCAGCCTGACGCAGAATACCCGCGTTGCCTACCCGCTCGAGCACGTCGAGAAGCGCGTAGTGGCTAATCGCGCCGGGGAGCCAAATGCGATTATTTTTCTGACCTGTGATCTGACTGGCGTATTGCCCCCGGTTTCGATTCTCAATAACGAGCAGGCGGCCTACCACTTCCTCTCCGGTTATACGGCTCTGGTTGGTTCGACCGAGATGGGTTCCGGGGACGGCATCAAGTCGACCTTTTCTACCTGCTTCGGTGCGCCTTTCTTTCCGCGTCCGGCAGGTGAGTATGCCGAACTCCTGATCAAGCGCATCAATGCGTTTGGCAGCAAGGTATATCTGGTCAATACTGGGTGGACCGGGGGTAGCTACGGCACCGGCAAGCGTTTCAGTATTCCGACTACTCGCGCGATTATTGCTGCAGTTCAGTCCGGCGCTCTGATTGGCGCCGAGACTGAGCATTTGCCAGTGATCAATCTGGATGTCCCGACCTCGGTACCGGGTGTCGACACGGGTCTGCTGAATCCACGCAATACCTGGACCGATCCGGCCGAGTACGACGCTGCAGCCCAGGCGTTGGCCAAGCTATTTGTCGACAACTTCAAGAAGTTTGACGTGACTCCCGAGATCGTTCAGGCAGGACCGCGGCTCTAAGCACTTCAGCGCTACAACGCAGCGCAAAGCAAAGCCCGCCATTGGCGGGCTTTTTTGTGGCCTCAAGGCACGCTCTGGCAGTCTTATGTACCATCTTCAGGTCTTGCGCTATGCCTTTGTGCTGGTACTCGCGGGTTGGGCGCAGGTTTCAACAGCTTATTTAGCAAGATAGTGTCTGCGACTGCATTTTTGGGGTTGACAGTCTGACTGCGCCCGGTAAAATGGCGCGCCTTGGCAGGGGATATGTAACGACAGTTACCGCCGCTGCTGGGATGTTTTAGGTAATTCCGCGATAGCTCAGTTGGTAGAGCAAATGACTGTTAATCATTGGGTCCCAGGTTCGAGTCCTGGTCGCGGAGCCATCTAAAATCGGATCGGGGTATAGCGCAGCCTGGTAGCGCGCCTGCTTTGGGAGCAGGATGTCGAGAGTTCGAATCCCTCTACCCCGACCACTTTTTTTATGGATGTGTTGTTCGACATGTCCTTTGAGCATGGGGTCGTTAGCTCAGCTGGTAGAGCAGTTGGCTTTTAACCAATTGGTCGTAGGTTCGAATCCTACACGACCCACCACTCAACTGCTGACCTCCCACTAGTTTGAAACCATCGCTCGGACTTCGCTCCACAACGCAGCGATGCCTATTTCCGTGTCTGTCATTCCTGTAGCGCGGATGTAAGTGCTGGGGTTGCGCTTGCATCCGCTATCGGCCTTGGGTGAGAGCTGTTAATGCAGCTTGAGCCTGGGGGCAGTACTGCTTCCGATCCGGTCACTGAGCATCAGCAACAGTGTTCGGGGTATTCCGTACAACGCCATCTGATGCATCCGATATAGCGAGACGTAGAAAAGTCGTGCCAGCTTCCCTTCGAGCATGACATTGCCGGTCAGGTTGCCCATCAAATTGCCTACGGCACTGAAGCTTGAGAGAGAGATAAGTGACCCGTAATCTCGATAGACGTATTCCTGCAGCGGCTTGCCTTCGATCACGCGTTTAAGATTCTTGGCTAGCAGTGTGGCCTGCTGGTGCGCAGCCTGAGCACGCGGTGGGACAAATCGCCCGTCTTCACCGGATGGGCATGCAGCGCAATCACCAAATGCAAATACCCGCGAGTCCAGGGTGGTTTGCAGCGTGGTGTATACCGCAAGCTGATTGATCCGATTTGTTTCCAGCCCAAGGGTGCCGAGAAAAGCCGGTGCGCGTATGCCTGCAGCCCACACTTTCAGTGATGCGGAGATGTGCTCGCCGTTTGCGAGCACGAGACCCTCTGCTGTGACCGCCTTGACCGGTGAACCAGTGTGCAAATGCACGCCGAGGCTTTGTAGTGTATCGGTAACCGGCTTGCTGATACGCTCAGGCAACGCGGGGAGAACCCGTGCGCTGGCTTCGACCAGATTGATGTGCAGATCTTCAGGACGAATCCGGTCCAGGCCGTAAGCCTGGAGAAGTAACGCAGCGTGGTGCAGTTCGGCAGCCAGTTCTACCCCTGTTGCTCCGGCGCCAATGATAGCCACATTGATCTTCTCGCTGATCTGCCCCTCGCTGCTGGCCTGCGCTTTCATGTATTGGTTAAGCAGCAAACGATGGAAGCGTTCTGCCTGCTCGCGGGTATCAAGAAACAGACAGTGCTCCGCCGCACCGCTGGTATTAAAGTCATTGGTATTACTGCCTACGGCCATCACCAGATAGTCGTAGGCGATCTCGCGCGGCGGGATCAGCTCCTCGCCACTGTCGTCCTGAATCGCGCTCAGTTGGATAATCTGACGCTCGCGATCGATGCCATGCATGGCGCCCAATTGAAAATGGAAGTGGTTCCATTTTGCCTGCACCACATAATTAAGCTCGTCGCCGCTGGAGTTCAACGATCCAGCCGCGACCTCGTGTAGCAGGGGCTTCCAGATATGCGTCATGTTGGTATCTATCAGGGTGATGCGTGCTTTCTTGCGTTTGCCCAGGCTGCGCCCAAGGCGGGTGGCAAGCTCAAGCCCTCCAGCGCCGCCGCCCACGATCAGGATGCGAGGTGAAGATTCAGGTGATGCTACATACGACATGATGGAGACTCGACTGAAAGAATTGTTCCGGGTCGGTCAAGCTTAGGCCGTGCAGGTTATACCAATACCAGTGAGGCGAGCATACGCGCGAGCAGACCCATACAGATGACAGATCCAAGAATGACTCCGAGCAGTAGCCAGACATTGAAAGGTTTGCGTTCTACCCGGTTTTCCGGCTGATTGAGATACGCGTCAACGCGTTTCTGGTCTTCGGGGTAGAGGCGGCTGGACATGCGGGTACCTTCGGCATGGAGGCAGCCCTGGGCTGCGGGTGATGGCTTGATCTGATTAGAGGTTATTCTAGACCCCCGAGCCGGATATTGCACCAGACTCATTTCGACCATGAGGCGTAGATGAGTTTCCACCGAAGGGCGATTATTTCAGTGTGTTAATGCGCCCGCGTTAGCGATGAGAATGACGTGTGCCGGTGCTATGCTCAGCGTGTTCATTAACGAGGTGTATCTATGCTTGCAGCCAGTCTGTTGACCCCGTTGCAGTTGGTACTCGGCGCAGTACTCTTTAGCGTAGCGGCGCTGTGGTCACTGGCACGCGTGTCCTGGATTGAGTTGTTGGCTGATGATCGTCGACAGCATCTTTTTTATGGCAGCATCTTTGTGCTTTTCGTGCTCTGGCTGGTGCGCCGGGACTTCGATAACGGCATTACCCTGCATTTCCTTGGCCTGACCGCTGTCACCTTACTTCTAAATTGGCCGCTCGCCATTGTGGCAGGCAGTCTGGCACAGCTTGCCCTGGTGCTGCTGGGCCTGGATGACGCAGTAGCGTTCGGCGTCAACGGGATTTTGCGGGTTCTTATACCCGTACTTGTTACGCTTGTGATAAGCCGTAGTCTGGAAAGGATGAAGCCACGTAACCTATTTACGTACATCTTTATCAGCGGTTTTTTTGCAGCGGCTACGGCGGTGGTGGCGACTGTGCTGGGAGGGATGGGTTTGCTTGCATGGTCTGGACAGCTTGCGATGCCGACCAGCATGACGGATACGTTTGGTTATCTTCTTCTGGTGGCCTTCCCCGAAGCCTTTATCAACGGTACTGCAATCAGTGCGTTAGTGGTTTTTTGCCCCGACTGGCTCGACACATTTGATACGGATCGTTACTTGCAGGAGCCGTTTGATAAAGACGGCCGATCCTGAGCCAGATCAATACGTCGGTCACTCAGTCATGTTCAAATTGAATTTTTAACCGGGGATCAGAGAATGTCTGTGTACACGTTGGCCAAGAAAATCGTGCAGGAAGGTATCGGTCAGGGACAACAAGCCGGGTACGGCGAACAGGAGCTGGCCAGGGCGCTTATGGCTGAGGTGCTGAATGTTTATCGACGCGAACGATCGCTAGCCGATATTGCACATGAGCTGAATTTCCTCGCCGATAATCTCGACGAGGACACCGATTACGCTTTCATGCGGCCGTGAGACCGTACCAGGCTTTTCAGGGCATGGTCACTTCAATGGTGCCATTGGCATTGAGTTTGACATCCGCTTGGCCGCCTTCGACCGACGGTGCGGCAGACTCGCTGTCTGCCATTCTGGCCAGCTTGGCTCCCTGATAAGCCATAGGCTGCATGAACTGGCTGTCCAGGCTCAGGTTTACGATACGGTAACCGGTCCCGCCGAGGCTTTTTGCGGCAATGTCCGCGCGGGTACGAAAGGCCTCTATCGCTTCGCGCATCAGCTCATTCTCGGTCGCATTGCGTGCCGTCGGCGAAAGGCTGAATTGCATATCGGCCAGACTGAGATTATCCATCAGCTCGCCAGTGAGCGTTGACAGTGCCGCAAAATCGGTACTTTCCAGCACAATCTCCCCGCGCTCACGCCAGCCGATAATTTTCTCGCGCTTGTCGTCATACACAGGTTCGCTACTGCGATTGCCACTCGATACATCAACGCCTTCGACTTGACGGGCTGTTTCCAGGCTGTTGTTCAGGCGCTGGGTTATGCGTTGTGCAAGCTCCCCGGCGTTCTTGCTTTGCTCCTGGGCAAACATGCGTACGGTCAGCGTGTCATGGCTGACCGCTTGCTGAACTTCAGCACGCAGCGATACTTGGTTATATTGCTGCTCGGAAGCGAGCGTCTGTGTGGTACTCAATCCTAATGCAGCTCCGAGAAGCAGAATAGAAAAAGGCAAGTGGCGCATGTCGTCGTTCCTGTCGATACAATGTGAAATAGTAGTGTAGACAGTTCTCACTCCCGTCGCTGTTACATCTGCGCTGCAACATCTGCTCAAGCCCGGTTACTGCACGACTGAGCGGTTTGTGCGACTCTGTACTGCATCATCGTAGCCGTTGAAGTTCTGACGCTAGACCTATACTGGGAGACTTCATATTTTGGTGCGACGATCCGTCCTGAACTTAAACACACTGGCCCTATCGCCGACTCGTCAGAATCTCTGGCGACTTATTCTGATCCGCTTGCTCGTGCTGCTGGCACAAAGCATATCGGTCATGGGTGCCTATGTGAGCGGTTGGTTTCCGCTGCCATGGACCGCTCTGCTAGTGACCTTGGGTATCTCTGCATTGGTCAGTATCCTGACGCTCCTGCGTTTATCCCGGCGATGGCCAGTCACTGACGTGGAATACGGGTTGCAGCTGGCTTTTGATGTCCTGGTGCACAGTATTCTGCTGTATTTTTCTGGCGGTCCGACCAATCCCTTTGTGTCCTATTATCTGGTTCCGTTGACGATTGCCGCGGCAACATTGCCCTGGTTCTACACAGCCTGGCTGGCCGCTTTGGCCGTGGGTGCCTACAGTTTTCTTTTGCTCTGGTATGAGCCCCTGCAGGCATTCGAGTTCACTATCGGTCGTGGTGTCATCAACCTGCATATGATCGGCATGTGGTTGAACCTGGCGATGAGCGCCGGTTTGATAACGCTGTTTGTGGTTCGGATGGCGGCGGCCTTGCGTCAGCATGCCGAACGGCTGGCGGAAAAGCGCGAACAGGGCATTCGTGATGCACAGTTATTGGGCATTGCCAGCGTAGCCGCGGGTGCGGCGCATGAATTATCCACGCCGCTATCGACCATGAGCGTGCTACTCAAGGATCTTCGCAGCGATTACACCGAGCCGCAATTACAGGAGGATCTGGCCTTGCTTCAGGAGCAGGTGAGTCTGTGCAAGGAGAGCTTGCAACAAATGGTGCGCAGAGCGGAGCACATGCCCAGCCAACCCGGCCAGGCTGAACGGGTAGACCTGTGGATTAAGGCAATTCTTGCTCGTTGGCAATTGATGCGTCCCGAAGCCTCCTGGCAGTTCCTCGATCTGCCTGGGGGCGAAGTACCGCAGGTCAAGGCCAGTCTGGCGTTGGGGCAGGCCATGCTCAATTTGCTCAACAATGCGGTCGACGCCTGCCCCGATAACATTACCATCGCCCTGGAGTGGGACCAGAAGCGTATGCGCCTGATGATTCGTGATCATGGTCCAGGGGTGCCCCTGCATATCGCTGAGCAGATCGGCACTGCATTCGTTACCACCAAAGGTAAAAAAGGATTTGGTCTCGGCTTGTTCTTGAGTCACGCAGCAGTCGAACGGCTTGGTGGTAGCGTCAAGCTGTTTAATCAGGACACGGGTGGCACGCTGGCCGAGGTACTGTTGCCGATTGTATGGGAGAAAGACAATGACCGATGAGCTGGAAAATGAAGAGCAGCCCCTATTGCTGCTGGTGGATGACGATCCTACTTTCACTCGGGTCCTGGCGCGGGCATTGACGCGCCGAGGACTGCGGGTCAATACCGCAGGTGATGCCACCGAAGCGATGCGGCTAGCCCGGCAGGAACAGCCCGATTTTGCGGTATTGGACCTGAAGATGGAGGGCGATTCGGGTCTGGTACTGCTGCCGCGCCTGCTCGAGCTTTATCCTGAGTTACGAGTAGTCATACTCACTGGCTACTCCAGCATTACAACGGCTGTAGAGGCTATCAAACGCGGAGCGTGCAACTACTTATGCAAGCCCGCGGACGCCGACGATGTGCTCACTGCTTTGCTATCCGAGCAGGCGGATCCGGACTCTCTGATGGCAGAACATCCGATGTCCGTAGACCGGCTACAGTGGGAGCACATCCAGCGCATCCTCGCTGAACATGAGGGTAATATTTCTGCTACCGCCAGAGCATTGGGCATGCATCGACGGACATTGCAACGCAAGTTGCAAAAGCGCCCTGTGCGCCGCTGACGGCTGTGCAAGGATTTAAATGTACGGCGCAGTTCGGGATTGGGATTTTGGCTGTTAGCGTATAGGGTGGTTAGCAGGCTTACCGACAACAGGCGAAACCCATGTTTGCAGCAATGCGGTCCGATAAGATGCAGGCCCTTCATCTGTTCAGTGATGAAGCGACCGGGCTCGAAGCGATTATAGCCATTCACAATACCCGGCTCGGCCCGGCGCTGGGAGGCTGTCGCTATATGCCCTACGTCAGCACAGAAGCCGCCTGCGCTGATGCCATGCGCCTCGCTCGGGGTATGAGTTACAAGGCTGCGCTGGCAGGGCTGAACCAGGGCGGTGGCAAGGCAGTGATCATTCGCCCGCCCCATGTCCCGGATCGATCTGCACTTTTCGAAGCCTTTGGCCGCTGCATAGAGTCCTTGCGCGGTGGGTATATCACCGCAATGGACAGTGGCACCAGCAGTGAGGATATGGATTGTATTGCCCAGCAAACTGGTCACGTCACCAGTACCAGTCATGCCGGTGATCCTTCACCGCATACTGCCCTTGGCGTTTTGATGGGAATCAAGTCTGCAGTGCGGGTCAAACTTGGACAGGAAGGCTTGAGCGGGATACGTGTCATGCTTCAGGGTTTGGGGAATGTCGGCTATGCCCTGGCGGAAATGCTGGTGGCCGAAGGTGCCGAATTGTTAGTGGCCGATCTCGATGCAGGCAAGGTTCGTCTCGCAGTAGATGACCTGGGTGCGCAAGCAGTCGCAACCGATGCGGTATTTGAAACGCCTTGCGATATTTTCTCGCCCTGTGGCTTGGGCGGGGTGTTGGCACCGGCGAGCATTGCGCAGCTGCGCTGCGCTGCGGTGGCCGGCGCAGCCAACAATCAGCTGAGCAACCTGGACGCCGCCGATCTGCTGGATGCACGCGGTATCCTCTATACACCGGACTATGTGATCAATGCCGGCGGTCTGCTGCATGTATCGCTTACCCACCAGGGAGTGGCGTCTGGAGACATCGCGGTGCGGGTTCGCGGGATTGGTACCCGCCTCGACGAAATATTTGCCCAGAGTCTCAAGGAAGGGCGTTCGCCGTCGTATGTAGCTGACCATCAGGCAGAAACGATTCTCTACGGTGGCTGACGCCGGGCTGCGGTTTCAGCGCTTGTTCAGCCCAAACCGTTTGCGTAGTTGAGCGTCAAGGATTGAAGCGGGCAGCCAGCGCTTCATGCGCACCATACTGCGACTGCTCGTGCCTATAAGAGCGACTTCGGGCCGCAGCGGATTCTTGATGTAGCTCATCAGTTCCTTGGAAAAGTCTCCGGCAGAGGTCGAAGTCGCCTTTTGTGACGCTTTGGCTCTTGCCTGCACCGCCTTTTCCCATGGCTTGAACCAGGAGTTCTCGGCAATGGTGATGGCTGCGCTGGCATTATTGCCGAAATCAGACGCAATGGCGCCTGGCATAACGGTAAGCACATTGATTCCGAACGGGGCCAGCTCCAGACGCATCGCGTCTGACAGAGCATGCAGAGCCGCCTTGGACGCACAATACACACCCGAGAAGGGTGTGGTGGTTACCCCCGACACGCTGCCAATGTTGACGATCAATCCTTTACTGTCGCGCAACAGGTCACACACGGATCGCACCATGTCTACCGGTGCGAATACGTTGGTGTCGAACTGCCTGAGCAGCGTCGCACGGTCGGCGTCCAAAATAGGGCCCATCGCACCGTATCCGGCATTGTTTACCAGCAAGTCTAGACGCCCGGTCTCCGCGCGAAGGCGTTCTGCACAAGCCTGTACCTGAGGTGCATCGTTGACGTCCAGCTTGACTGCGATCGCGCCTCGCGCCACTAAAGCCTCGAGACTCTTTGGGTCGCGAGCGGTTGCCCAGACCTGATAGCCTTCATCGAGACAGGTATTGGCCAACGCTTGGCCTATGCCGCTGGAACAGCCGGTAATTAATGCAACGGGTTGAGTCATGTTATAAGCCTTTATTGTTATCAGTTAGACGTGAAGCGAGCATCCAGATCCGTTGCACGATATTGCATATCGGATGCCCGGTAGCCAGTGCGCAGAGGCACCACGGCAAAACAGTGCTGCCAGCTAGCACCCGGGGCCAGGATTTCGCTGGCGCGGTACACGTCACCAGCGACTGTAGTGTCGAGCAGATTTCGTTGTTGTCCAGGCTGGCTGGCATGTACCTGCCATTGTATATCGCTGGCGCTGAGTACACTGCGATTGTCGATTGTTATGCTCAGGGGCTTGCCGAACTCGCAGCTCTCGGGCTGGTACATAATAGTGACATGCAGCTCCTCAAGATGCTGATTGTTCTGCCACTGGCGGATCCCAACAAACGCAGCGAGCAACAGGGCGAGACCGACCAGTACGCCGCTTGTTGGCAGCATGACCCGGGGGTAACGCAACAGCAGGAAAAGCCAGACGAGCAACAGAACGATGCCCAGGGGCATGAATGTCTCCTTCGTGCAGAATTAAACCAAGACTTTACCAGACCTGCTGGCTCAACACACCGCAGCAGGATCCCAGCCAAATAATTCACAGCTGTTATGTAGGCATGCTCTGGCCAGGATCTCGGGTGACTCGCCGCGTAATGCTGCAAGAGTGTTACAAATACGCGGCAGGTTGGCTGGCGTATTACGCTGATAGGGGTTGAATGAGGGAGCCATATCGGGCGAGTCGGTTTCCAGTACCAGGCTGTCGAGCGGCAGTTGGGCGATCACCCGGTGCATGCGGCGCGCCTGGGGCCAGGTTCCTGCGCCACCCAGTCCGAGCTTGAATCCGAGCCGGATATATTCGAGCGCTTCCTCAAGACTGCCGGAAAAGGCGTGCACGATACCGGCACGTTTGAGCTGCACCGTCTTGAGCAAGGCGATGGTTGGCGCGTGGGCGCGGCGCACATGCAGCAAAGCCGGTAAATCAAAATCGGCTGCCAGCTTAAGTTGTGCCTCGAACAGATGTTTCTGACGTTCGCGGTCGAGGCCTGCGACAAAGTAATCAAGGCCTATCTCGCCCACTGCGCAGCATTTTGGGTGAGCAGCCAGGCGGGCGAACATATCCCGCAGTTCTGTCAGATGGGTGTCCTGATGGTGATCGAGATATACCGGATGCAAGCCGAATGCCGCATACAGGCCAGGATCCTGCTCCGCCAGTCCCCAGACACGCTGCCAGTTGGCCTGATGCACACCCAATATCACAATAGGGCCTACGCCCAGACGCCGGGATTCGGCCAGCACCGCAGCACGGTCGAGCGCAAAATCAGAAAAATCTAGATGTGTGTGTGTATCGATGTAGTCCATGACTCAGAAGTGCGCTGCTGTGTTCGCTGAATTGCCCGGATTGAGCTGAAGATCGTCGAGCAGGATCGGTCGACCGATATGGAATCCCTGAGCATAGTCCACACCGATGGAGCGGACCACTTCCAGAATTTCCGGGCTTGAAACAAATTCGGCGACAATCTTCTTGTTCAGGAAATGGCCCATTTCGGTGATGGAGCGTACTAACGCAAAATCGAAGTTGTCAGTGACAATATTGCGTACAAAGGTACCGTCTATTTTGATGAAGTCGACCGGCAACCGTTTCAGATAGGCGTAAGAGGACTGGCCGGTACCGAAGTCGTCGAGTGAAAAACGACAACCAATTTCCTTCATTTCGTTTATGAAGTCGGCAGCGTCTTCCAGATTTTCGATCGCTGCCGTTTCGGTGACCTCGAAAATCAGCTTGTTGCACGGAATGTTGAAGCGCACCAGCGTGGCAAAAATAAAATCCAGAAGTGAGTCGTCGTTCAACGAGCAGCCGGACAGGTTGATAGAGAAACCGCCGAAATGATCAAGATCGTCGCGATGGTTGGCCATCCACCCGAGTACTGTCTCGATTACCCAGCGGTCCACCGCGCCCATTCGGTTGTATTCTTCTGCCGCTCGAATGAAATCCGCTGGAGGCAGGTGCTCACCGTTTTCGTCGACAACGGTCAGGAGCGTTTCGTAGTGGGTGTCGGCTGAGCTTGCTCCTTTGACGGGAGCGATCTTCTGACACCTCACCTTCAGTAAATCATTATCCAACGCATGGTTGATGCGCGTGACCCATGAGATGACCTCGTCGCGCTCGCGGAAGCGAGCATCGCCTGGTTTCAGCTGCTGGATCTCACGGTGTCCGGATTTTTTGCATAAGTCGGCGGCTGACTCGACGGTTCTCAGCAGCTCCATGGAGTCCAGCGTTTCGGCATCGACCGTCATCATTGCGACAGCGGACTGAATGGTGAAGCTGTGCTCACCACTGACAAAGCGGTTCCGTTCGATAGCGGTCTTGAGTTTGACAGCGAGAGCGAGGTCCGCAGTCCTGGACTGTGCAGGCAGAAGGACACAGAACTGGTCCACGCCGACACGACCGGATATGGCGTCAGCATCCAGTTCCGCAAGAATGGTCGCGGCAATATCGCGTAAAAAATGGTCACCGACCTCATAGCCACAGGTGTTATTGATCAGCTTGAACTGCAATATATCGATAAAGATCAGAACGTACTGATTCTTGCCTTCTTTTGCCTGCTCGACGCTCTGACTCAGCCAGCGGACGAACTCCCGACGTGTTCGCAGTCCGGTTAGCGAGTCTTGTGCGGTCTCATGGGCGAGCTTGTCATAGACTTTTTGCACCAGCGCATCGAGACCCTGCTCCAGTGCAGGCATGCTGGCATCGTTGAGAATGCTTAAACGACCATCACGCAAGCGCTCGGCAACCTCTTCCAGGGTTAACTCTGCGGCTTTCATGCCCCGATGGTTACTGAACACGTAGCGGCTGCAGGCATCAGCGATCCACGCTAGGTAAAGCAGTTGCGGTCCAGCATCGGATGTATGGCCTTCGAGCCACTGTCCAGCCTTGAGGTTGCGCGCACGTTTCAGCCAGCGCAGCATCTGACGATCCTGAACGCTGTGAGCGACAGAATCTTCCTGCAACGGACTTATAAAGCGGACCTGGTCAAACTCCATGTCATGGGGGTTGGCCAACAATGTTTCCAGATCACGTATCAGCGTTTGGTGGCTGGCACGCGAATGGGGGATTTTCGATAGCCCCTTGCTGATCAGCGTCATCAGTTTGCTAGCACTGAAGCGCAGCAGTCCTTCATCGTAGGCGCCGGAGACAGTTCGGACTATTAGCTGATCCATAACCACCAGGGTCATTTCCCACGCCAGACTCGATGTTCCCTCGCGCAGATAACTCAAACGCATCAACTCTTTCCAGCCATTCTCGACAAGGTCGATAATAGGCTTGGCTACAGGTTGGTTGCCAAGCAGACGATATAGCTCCCAATCGATCAGAAGATTGGCCTGAACTATTTGCTGTTGGCCTTCGCATGCTTCGGTAACCCGGCTTAGGTTGCGCTCAAAAAAGTGCTTTTCGCGCCCTACCAGCTGACCCAGGCTCGCCAGGGCTTCGGTGAATCCAGCATTTTCGCTGCCCTCATTTTGCAGGAGACCAGCGATAGTGTTGAGGATCACTGGGCGGTTCTGGTTGATATTGATGCTGCGTTTATCGGACAGCAAAGCTAGGTAGTTGACCGCCTGGCGGGCTGGGTGGAAGTCTGCTGTGAATAGCGTCGGATCCTCGAGCATTACTTTGAGAATCGGTACTTCCAGCTTGCGCAGCTCGGCTCTCAGGTCCTCGATAACGCGCTCGTTCTGTACGATATTGTCGAAGAGCCCTTCGACCATATCGGCAGAATCACACTCATGGGCGTTTACCTTGCCGTCTGGGCCGCCAGCCTGGAGCAGGTAGCGTTTTAACGCGCCGGGGGCGTCCAGCTGTGCGGTCCCACTTAGCACATCGCGTTGCACCTGGTGTACAGCATCGAGTACTTCAATGGCGGATGGCGACTGTGGCGTAAGTTCAGTCACCTCGGGTCTGCTGGTCCCAAGGGGTGCATTGGTCAGTTGGCGCTGCATGGACCAGAGTCGTGAGGCGGCAGAAAAGGCGGCCTTGATTCGCCCGACGGGGCTGCTTGATGCAAAGGGTTGGTCGCTGGCCACATGAGAAACGGTCACTGCGGCACTCTGCATGGGAGCTGGTTCCCGGGTATGTGTTGCTGGCCCGGATGCTTGTTCCAGATCTGGCTCGGCGTCGGTTGGATGGGCGTTCTGGCTGGCTAGGTATCGACTGATATTCAGATCGGGCAGGACGCCTGCTTCCAACAGTAGACTGTTAAGCTCTATATAGATGCTTTCCAGTTCGAGCAGCACCGTCTCATGGAATACCTGAAAGACCTGTTTCAGCGCCTGATTGCCCAGACGCATATGCCGCACCGCGTCCGCCATAGCCAAACCCATTGCCGAAGGAGAGTAGGGGTTGCTGACCTCGGCCGACTGTACGCTAGCGAACCCGGCGTCCATGCGTAGTTGCAATTCGAGCAACTGCGCGCGTAAGTGAAGTTCTGCCTTGGAAATTGATATACGGACTACTAACCAATCCTCGAACTCGTCCTTTTCGATCAGGGAGAGCGTTGATCGGGTGTTAACGGCCCCGCCGCTGGTATCCGTTTGAGCGCTGTCGGGGCCGCCGACAAGAGAGCGCGCTTCGGCTGTGACCGAGTTGATCACTTGTGGTCCGATATGCGTGTGTTCGGCGCGAAACTGTGCGTGTGCATCAAGAAGCGTCTGGCGCATAGTGAAGGTTTTGCGGGCGTCCGCATCGCTTAGCAGAGCTTGGTCCAGGCGGCGGAAAAAAATGCCCAAGTGTGTCTCAAGAAAATGACGCATGAGATGATTGGCAGTGCCAATCAGGGCAGCCTTTTGCGTTTGGGTCAGCGGCTTTTGCCCTGGGATGGGACGCCAGGAAGTGGCATAGCTTTCCGCTGCGGCCTTTTGCAGCAGGATCAGATCGTTAGGATTTTCCTGATGAAAACGCAAGCCGATGCCGTTCCCGGAAACATGCGCAATAGTGACCCTAACACGAGTGATCTCAGGGCTGCGTCCAAAGGAAACCGTCGATCGAGTCAACTCTCCCTTCGGCAAGGAGTCGAGCTGTTTGGAACGACGGGCATCGTTCAGAGTAACCAGCAGGCCGCCCTGACTGAAATCTTTTATGCAGCAGCCATAGGTCTCGATATCATCGACGCGAAAAACGGCCTCGATCGAAACGCTTTGCCGTGCGTATCGCCTTTTATCCAAAGCTGTATCCTGATTGCGACTGCTGGAATTCCCTTGATTTGCAGTCTAGCGCTGTTGCGCAGGAAAATCAGTGAATATGCTCGAGCAGAGTGGACTTCCGCACGTTTGAGCGACCCCTTGCCCAATCAGTCATTATCGTGCTGAAGCGGCAAGGAGTCAGTGGTGTTCCCGGGTAGCCAGGAAGCGGATATCTGGCCAGCGCTCTTCGGTCAGGCTCAGATTGACTCGGGTAGGTGCCAGATAGGTGAGGTGTCCGCCGCCATCAATGGCGAGATTTTCCATCGCCTTGTTACTGAACTCCTCGAGTTTTTTCTTGTTATCGGACTCGACCCAGCGTGCTGACCAGACATTGACTGGTTCATAGATGCAGTGGACTTTATATTCTTCCTGCAGTCGGCTGGCCACAACGTCGAACTGCAGAACGCCCACGGCGCCGAGGATGATGTCATTACTGCGCTCAGGGAAAAACACCTGAGTGGCACCCTCTTCGGCCAGCTCTTGTAGTCCTTGGCGCAATTGCTTGGATTTCAGCGGATCTTTTAGGCGTACTCGGCGGAACAGTTCTGGGGCAAAGTGCGGGATGCCGGTGAAGCTGAGATTCTCGCCTTGGGTAAAGGTGTCGCCAATCTGTATCGTGCCGTGATTGTGCAGACCGATGATGTCGCCGGCCCAGGCTTCTTCAAGGTGTTCACGTTCGGCAGCGAAGAAAGTAAGCGCTTCAGGTATGCGTAACTCCTTGCCGGTACGCACGTGGTGCAGCTTCATGCCCTTTTCATATTGGCCGGAACAGATACGCATGAAAGCAATGCGATCACGATGCCTGGGGTCCATGTTTGCCTGAATCTTGAACACAAATCCTGTGAAAGGTTCTTCGGTCGTTTGTACGGTGCGTTCATTGGCTAGACGGTCAAGTGGGGCGGGTGCCCAATCGATGATCGCATCTAGCACCTGATCGACGCCGAAGTTGCCCAGTGCGGTACCGAAAAATACGGGTGTCATCTCGCCGCGCAGGAATGCATCGCGGTCAAAGGCGTGACAGGCGCCCTGAACTAGCTCCAGTTGCTCGACAAAATCATCATAGAGATCATCAAGATGCGCGCGTGCCTCGTCTGAATCCAGATTGCGGATAATTCTGCTTTCAGTACGTTCGTGACCATGGCCGGTGGCATAGACGATGATCAGATCCTGCTCCAGGTGATACACACCCTTGAAATCGCGATAGCAGCCGATTGGCCAGGTAATGGGTGCTGCCTTGATATTGAGTACTGCCTCGATTTCATCCAGCAGTTCAATCGGATCACGGATGTCGCGGTCGAGCTTGTTAACGAAACTGACAATTGGCGTGTCGCGCAAGCGGCAGACATCCATCAACGCAATGGTTCGTGGCTCTACACCTTTGCCGCCGTCGAGCACCATCAAGGCCGAGTCGACCGCAGTCAGAGTGCGGTAGGTATCCTCCGAAAAGTCCTCGTGGCCGGGGGTGTCAAGTAGATTGATCATGCAGTCACGATAGGGAAACTGCATAACCGAGGTGCTCACCGAAATCCCGCGCTGCTTCTCCATGGCCATGAAGTCGGATGTGGCATGTCGATCGGATTTGCGCGCCTTAACGGTGCCCGCCACGTTGATCGCCTGACCCATCAATAGCAGACGTTCAGTGATGGTGGTCTTACCCGCATCCGGGTGCGAGATGATGGCGAAAGTACGACGTTTGGCGACTTCGGCGGCGTTGTTACTCATTTATACCCTGCGGATTGGCTGACGTGTTGGAGGTAGCCTGTAATTATACCTCATAAGCCATGCCGATCTCTTGCTGCGTCAGCAGTTCGGCCTGTGTCTGTTGTACGCAGGCCTCAAGCGCCTCGGTATCGGAGTGTTGCAAGTGCAAGCCGAGTTTGGTGCGTCGCCACAGGACATCATCGGCGGTCAGCGCCCATTCGTTCGTCACCAGGTATTCGACCTCGCGGGCATGTAGCCCGGCACCAAAGTCTTCGCCAAGATCCCCCAGGCTGCTGCAGCCCTTGAGAATGTCGAGGCTTAGGGTGCCGTAAGTTCGAACCCAGCGCTTGCGTATCTGCTCCGGCAACCATGGGAAGCTTCTACCCAGTTCAGCATTCAAGGCCGCATGATCTATGAAGTCACCTCCGGGTAGTCTGGCGTTGTGGGTCCAGGCCGGGCCTGCATGAGGGAAAAAATCTGTCAGGCTATCAACCGCTGCCTCAGCAAGTTTGCGATACGTCGTAATTTTACCACCGAACACAGAGAGCAGCGGCGCGCTGCCGGGCTTTGCATCCAGCTCGAAACTGTAATCGCGTGACGCTTTCTGGGCTGTCGCCGCCTCGTCATCCATCAGGGGTCGAACCCCGGAGAAATTCCATACGATGTCTTCTGTGCACAGCTGCTGACGGAAGTGCTCATTGACTACCTCCAGCAGATACGCGGTTTCTTCGGCTGAAATGCGGGCAGCGGACGGGTCGCCCTGATAATCGACGTCGGTGGTACCGATCAGCGAAAATTCATCTTCGTAGGGTATGACGAATACGATTCGGCCATCCTCATTTTGCAGGATATAGGCCTGTTCGCCGATGTCCATTCGCGGCACGACAATGTGACTACCTTTAACCATACGAATCTGTTTGGGTGCGCGTTGCTCGATCGCCTCGACGAACAGACGACTGACCCAGGGTCCGGCTGCGTTGATCAAGGTTCGGCAGCGGTGCTCACTCGTCTGTCCGTTGATTTGATTCTGCAAGGTGACCTGCCAGATGTCAGCGACCCGCTCTGCTTTGATGCAGCGGCTGCGAGTAACTATTTCGGCGCCATGTGCCTGTGCGGCTTTGGCGCAGAGTACGACTAGCCGGGCATCATCTACCCATCCATCGGAATACTCGAAGCCGCGGTCGATGCTGCTCACTAACGGGCTGTCGGCACCAAAGCGCACACCGCATGAAGCTGGCAGAATTTCACGCTTGGCCAAGTGGTCATATAGAAATAAACCGATGCGAATCATCCATGCTGGCCGCAGGTGCGGGCGGTGTGGGAGGCGAAAACGCAGTGGCCACATGATGTGCGGCGCGTTGCGCAGCAGTGCTTCACGCTCGGCGAGCGCCTCACGCACCAGGCGAAATTCGTAAAACTCCAGGTAACGCAGACCACCATGGATCAGCTTGCTGCTACGCGAAGACGTCGCTGAAGCCAAGTCGTCCATTTCGCAGAGCAAGACCTGGAGACCGCGACCGGCTGCATCCATAGCAATACCGCACCCGTTCACGCCCCCGCCGATGACGATGATGTCCTGTAGGGGAGGGGATGGCTGGATTTTTGTCATCGGGCGTGCTCGCGCTGTTAGGAAGAAAGTTCACCCAATAGTACACATCAATCAGCGCCCAGGTCATGTGCTGACGCGTCGCGGCACCACCAGGAATGTTGCAGAGCAATACTGACGCCCATCCCGAGTGCACTGGGTTCTGTTATGCACCGGCTGAACGCACAACATGCCTTGTAAAACACTATTAGAAATATTTTTTATTATTAAAATCAATATTTTAATATTTATGGCACAAGCATTGCTTTTTACTTCTGTAGTTAGTGAGAAGCATGACCGAGTCATACCGTTCTCACAGTTTTTGGGCAAAGGCGTCCACCGGCACAATCCATTCAGGGTTATGACCGTGGGCGCTTTTTTGTGTGTGTTTAAAAAGGAGACCGACCATGAATCTTATTACTGCGCATCACACTATGCATTCGCCAGGTATCCGGCGCCGGGCACGCTCCCTGTGTATGGGCACCGGTCTGGTTCTAGGCCTCGGTCTGCTGGGGATGACAGGAGTACAGGCGCAGGACGGGCTGGAAAAGGAAGACCTGAAGTTTGGTTTTATCAAGCTGACCGATATGGCACCACTGGCCATTGCCTACGAGAAAGGCTATTTCGAAGACGAAGGTCTCTATGTGACGCTGGAGGCGCAGGCTAACTGGAAGGTACTGCTTGACCGGGTCATTGATGGCGCGCTCGACGGTGCGCACATGTTGGCTGGTCAGCCACTTGGCGCGACGATTGGCTTTGGAACCGAAGCGCATATCGTCACTGCCTTCTCGATGGACCTCAACGGCAACGCGATCACCGTGTCCAACGATGTATGGGAGAAAATGAAACCATACGTTCCCCATGAGAACGGCAAGCCAGTTCATCCCATTACAGCCGATGCACTCAAGCCGGTGGTTACCGAATATCGTAATCAGGGCAACCCATTCAAGATGGGCATGGTTTTTCCTGTTTCAACGCACAATTATGAATTGCGTTACTGGCTCGCAGCCGGCGGCTTGCATCCCGGCTATTACGCACCTCACAAGGGCGATAGCTCGGGGCAGATTGATGCCGACGTATTGCTCTCGGTAACGCCGCCGCCACAGATGCCGTCGACCCTGGAGGCCGGAACCATTCATGGCTACTGTGTGGGTGAACCTTGGAACCAGCAGGCGGTAGCCATGGGGATTGGCGTACCCGTCGTCACCAACTACCAGATATGGAAAAACAACCCAGAGAAAGTATTTGGCGTCAGCAGCGACTGGGCAGAAAAATACCCTAATACGCACATTGCAGTGGTCAAGGCGCTGATACGCGCAGCCA
>Ga0314772_1000271_pt1 | contig 29062 bp, 25 predicted proteins | sample MetaGCBIW2018_FD_204520 | JGI IMG/M metagenome (GOLD analysis project Ga0314772, IMG submission 204520) | Cryopeg brine microbial communities from Beaufort Sea near Barrow, Alaska, United States - CBIW 2018 | ecosystem: Environmental > Aquatic > Marine > Coastal | place: USA: Alaska | collected... | reverse complement strand
CACGCAAGGTGCGGTCATGTTTGGGCTGTACCTGGCGGGCGCCGTGGCGGCGATGGCAGCGGCGTGGATTGCCTCGCACGTCGGTCGCGGCGCGGGCCCGCTCTTGCCGTTCTACATGGAGATGCCGCCATACCGGATGCCGTCCGTGCGGTCCGTGGCCACCTCAGTGTGGGGTTCGTGCAAGACATTTCTACAAAAGATCGGCAAGATCATCCTGGGCACCACCGTCGTGCTCTGGCTGCTCCTAAACTTGCCCGCGCAGAACGATGCTGAGATGCAGGCGGCAGGGATCGACACCTCCAATGCGGCCGCCACGTCGGAGTACGTCCTCAACAACAGTTACGCGGCCGGCGTCGGCAAGTTCGTCGAACCCGTATTTGATCCTCTCGGGTTTGACTGGCGGATCAACATCGGCGTGGTCGCATCACTGGCCGCCCGCGAGGTGTTCGTTGCGACGCTGGGCCAGGTTGCCGCCGCTCAGGACCCCGAGAATCCCTCCACTGCCCTGCAAGAGATGACTGTGGTCGACGGACCGCGTGCCAGCCAACCGCTCTTCACCGCGCCGGTGGTCGCGGCGCTGCTCGCCTTCTTCATCTTTGCTCTCCAGTGCGTGTCCACGATCGCCGTCCTTAGACGCGAATCTGGTTCCTGGAAGTGGCCGACTATTGCGTTTACGTCTTACTTCGCGCTTGCTTGGGTCGCGGCGTTTGCCGCCAACCGCATCGTCGGGGCGCTGATGTGACCCCCGTAGCGACCCACCCCGAGGCGGTACCCGGGGACGACCGCGCGCTGCGCTGGGTCACCCAGGCCGGGCTGTTCGAATTCATTGGCGAGATTGCGCACGCACCCGATGCTCTACAGGCATTGGTCGACGACGGCACGCTCGTGCGCGTCGAGGTGGAGCCGGCGGCGGTCCTGACCAGTATTGGACTGGGGCGCACGTGGCGCGACGAGGGCGCCAGGGTGCGGACCGCCATCTGCACTGCGCTAGAAACCCCTCTTATGTGGGTGGCGCGCGACCCCGGCGAACTGGACGACATCGTGCGTATGGCCGTGGTGGACGCGATAGCCGGCGACTCGGGAAAGTTCATTCGCTCGCACGGCGGCGAGGTGGAGTTGGTCAGCGTCCACGGCGGTGACGTGCAGGTCCGACTTGGTGGCGCATGCGAGCACTGCCCCGCCTTCGCTTTCACCCTGTCCTCCCGATTCGAGGCGGATGTGCGGGCCAGATGCCCCCGAGTGGGAAAAGTGAAGTCCATCCAGGGTGGCGCCTGCGACACGACTCCGTCAGGTCCGAAGAGCTGGATCGGCCGGGTCACAGCACGTCGAGGCTGACGCGTTGCGATGGCCCGCCCCCTAGCGCCGCGCCTGCCGCCAGCAGACACACTTTCATGCCGCTAACCCCTAACCCCACTATCCGAATCGAAAGTGAAAAAGACCGCCCCGAAGGACGGCCCTGATCACTGCTTCTCACCGGAACTGCTGGTGGAGCTAAGGGGATTCGAACCCCTGACCTCCTCGATGCGAACGAGGCGCGCTACCAACTGCGCCATAGCCCCTTGCGGGTATTCCTTGGTGCTCACAGAAGATTACCATCCAGCCGGGGGGAGGCGACAACCCCCGAGGGGCCGAGAGACGGCTCGCTCGCCGGGCATCCGCGCACCCGAACTGAGCGGTGAGCCCGCCGCCCAACGCGCTACAACTTGGCGATCGGAGCGAACCGCAGCACCAGCCGCTTCACGCCGTCGGCACCAAAGTCCACCTTCGCTGCCGCGTTCTTGCCCGAACCCTCGAGTCCGAGGACCTTGCCCATGCCGTACTTATCGTGCGTCACCCGGTCGCCGACTTCAAAGCCCAGGTCACCGCCGTTGGCCACTCCTGGCGGGCTCGGCGGCACGTTGCGCATCTGGACGGAGCCGGCGTTCGAGTACGTGTTCCCATCCGAGCGGTCCTGGGATGCACCGTAGGTCGAGGACCACGCGCCCCCGCGAGACGTGCCACGGTCCGAGCGGGCGCGTAAACTTGCCATCGAGGTCTCGGATCGCTTCCACTCGACCAGCTCCGCCGGGATCTCGTCAGCGAACCGCGACGCGGCAAAGTACTGCGGGGCACCCCAGCTGGCGCGCACCTCGGCGCGCGTGAGGTAGAGCCGTTCGCGCGCACGTGTCAGGCCCACATACGCGAGGCGTCGCTCCTCCTCCATGTCCTTGGTGCTGCCGGACTCGATCGAGCGCACGTGCGGGAATGTGCCATCCTCCATGCCGGTCAAAAAGACCGTGGGGAACTCGAGGCCCTTCGCCGTGTGCAGCGTCATCAGGGTGACCACGCCGCCCGTGCCATCGGCATCGGGAATCTGGTCAGCATCGGCGACAAGCGAGACCTTTTCGAGGAAGTCCGCGAGCGAACCGTCAGGGTTCTCTTCGCTGAATTCGCGGCCCACCGCGACGAGTTCCATGATGTTCTCAATGCGGCTCGCGTCCTGCGGGTCATCGGAAGACCGCAGCGTCGAGAGCAGTCCCGAGCGGTCCGCGATCGCGTCGAGCACGCCCGCCGGCCCGTTGTCCTCCGCCAGCGAGCGGATGTCGTCCATGAGTCTCACGAAGCCATCGATTGCCGCGCGCGAGCGGGCGGCCAGTCCGGCATCGTCCAGTCGCCGCAACGCATCTCCAAAGCTGCGCGACTCCCCCGCTCCCGCCGCGGCGTTGAGCTTGCGACGCACGCCCTCCACCGTGTCCACCGCCGTGTCGCCGATGCCGCGCTTGGGGACATTAATAATTCGTCGCGTCGCCACGTCGTCGTCCTCGTTCACCGCCGCGGCGAGGTACGCGAGCATGTCCTTGATTTCCTTGCGGTCGTAGAACCGAGTGCCGCCCACGATCTTGTATGGGATGTCCGCGGCTCCCAGGCGTCCCTCGATGGACCGGGACTGAGCGTTGGCGCGATACATGATGGCCACGTCGGACGGCTGAACGTCATCCTCGCGGATCAGACGCCGAATCTCGCCGGCGATAAACAGCGCCTCCTCCTGCTCCGTGTCCCCCGCATAACCGACGATGCGCGACCCCGCCCCGGCATCGGTCCATAGGTTCTTTGGGCGCCGCCCAGTGTTGTTGGAGATCACGGCGTTGGCCGCCGTCAGGATGTTCTGAGTCGAACGGTAGTTCTGCTCGAGGTGGACGGTGTGGGCATTCGGATAGTCCTTCTCGAACTCCATGATGTTGCGGATGGTCGCGCCGCGGAATGCATAAATGGACTGATCGGCGTCGCCCACGACCGTCAGCTCCGCAGGGGGTAGCGACGCGTCATCCTCGGGTCCCACGAGTTCGCGTACCAGCGTGTACTGGGCGTGGTTAGTGTCCTGGTACTCGTCCACCATGATGTGGCGGAACTGCTCGCGGTAACCGCGCGCAACCTGGGGGTGGTTCTGAAGCAGGCGCACGGCCTTGACGATGATGTCGTCAAAGTCCACGGCGTTGGCCGCCTCGAGCCGGCGCTGATAGGGGCCGTACGCCTTGCCGGCCGCGTTCTCGATTGAGTGACGCGACGCCGCCTCGGACGCCGCGAGCGCCACCTCCGGATCGACCAGTTCATCCTTGAACGTACCAATGCGGCTGAGGATCGACTTGGGCGTGAACTTCTTGGGGTCGAGGTCAAGTTCTTTCATGACGAGCTTCATGAGGTTGACCGCGTCAGACGTGTCGTAGATGGAGAAGGTTGACTTCAGCCCGGCTAGCTCGTAGTCACGGCGCAGGATCCGCATGCACGCGGAGTGGAAGGTGCTCACCCACATGCGCTTAGCCTCGGGGCCCACTAGAGCATGAACGCGCTCACGCATCTCACCGGCCGCCTTATTGGTGAACGTGATCGCGAGGACCTGGTGCGGGCGGGCGCGGCCGGTTTCTAACAGGTATGCGATGCGGTGCGCCAGGACCCGGGTCTTGCCGGATCCGGCTCCCGCGATAATCAGCAGCGCTCCACCGTGGTGCACCACCGCCTCCGCCTGTTGCGGGTTGAGGCCTTCCGTCAGTGCGGAAGGGGTGGGCTCAGAAACTTCAAAAAGGGCATCCATGACCCGTCGAGTCTATGGGCATTCGGTGACCGAGCACTCGCGTCAATGTCGCCCCGAAGTACTCGCGCGGATCGTGGCTCAATCCACAGTTCCAGGCTCCACTCGTGCGGCGTGCTCTCGCTAAGCGCGCGTATCATCAGCCTCATGACCCACCCCCGCGACGCGGCCGCCGGCGACGCGGACCCGGCCACCGACGTGCAAGCTCACGCCCCCATACCTGTCGAGGAGCACAGGTGGCCCGCCGTCGTCGCACTTCTGCTGGCGATGGCGCTCTACGCGACGCTACCGAGCTCGTTCTTTCCCGGATTCCGCTACGCGGTCGTGGGAATCGGCGTCGCCCTATTCATCCCACTCATCGTCAAGAACCCGGTGCGTTTCACGCGCCAGACGGAGTGGTCACGCAGGCTATCCATCGGCCAAACAATGCTGCTCGCTGTGGCCAATCTCGCGGCTCTAGTCACCCTCATCCTCATGCTCGTGCACCCAGAGCAAGGCGACGGTCCCGGGCTACTACTTGCGGCGCTGCAGGTATGGGCGACCAACGTGATTGTCTTCGCTTTGATGTACTGGGAGATCGACCGCGGCGGACCCGTCACCCGGTCGCTGGCCCGGCGAGCCGACCTTCCCATGGCGGACTTCCGGTTCGCGCAGGATGAAGACCATGATGCAATCCGTGAGGTCGCCGCGCGGTCGTCCAGCAAATCCAACTGGCGCCCCACGTACGTCGACTATCTGTATATGTCCGGTTTCAACTCCATGGCCTTCAGCCCGACTGACGTCATGCCGCTGTCCCACCGCGCGAAGGCACTCATGGGCTTGCAGTCGTTCGCGGGTTTCGTATTACTGGCACTGGTCATCGCGCGAGCCGTGTCGTTGCTGGGTTAGGCCCGTAGCCCCTCAGCTACGCCTTCTCGGTAACTCCGCTTGGCCCCAACACCACGGTGTTTCGCCCCGAGTGCTTTGCGGTGTAGAGCGCCTGGTCCGCAGCGTTGATCGTGTCCCGTGAGGAATCGCCCTTCAACGCCATCGCGGCTCCGATCGATAGCGTCACGGCGATCGGCTCTGCCCCCAGCGAGAACGGCGAGCGTGCCACCGACTCGCGCAGTCGGTCGAGCACCGAGAAGAGCTCGCCGGGTTCGACGAGGGACAGGAGTACGAGGAACTCGTCGCCACCCCAGCGGCTCACCACATCGGTCTGACGGAAGTGCCCGCGCAGCCGGTTGGCAATGGCGGAGATCAGCACGTCGCCATCCTCATGGCCCAGGCGGTCGTTAATCATCTTGAACGAGTCGATGTCGACCAGCGCTATCGCGTAGCCACCGCCTCCCTGCCCGTCGTGCTCGCGCAAACGGGCGAGGACAGGACGCCGGTTCGCGATCCCCGTCATCGGGTCGGTGTTTGCCCTGTACTCGCCAAGCTCGGCCGCACCGCTCAGGTCGCGATGCTGGCGAGTGTTGCGGTACAACACAATCGCCATCGCCATCGCGACGATCATCACCGTCCACATCCGGTTTGCGCTCGCGGCTAGGTCGTTGCGTGCGGCCTCCGCCTCACTCACTGCGGATGACGCCGGAAACACGAACTCACACGCAATCACCAATGCAACTATGACGGTGGCGTAGCCGATCCGCGCCTTCAACAGGTGCTCCGGGAACAGCGCGAGCATCGCGAAACCGGCGGCGAGGTAGAGCATGTGCACGTCGGATGCCGTTGACAACGCTGCCGTGTAGACCAACAGGACCAGCATCGCGAGGGTGACAATGACGAACGACCCCTGGGTCGTGTATCGCGTTCGCGCGATCAACAGACCCGAAGCGAAGAATGTTGCCGTACCGACCGATACCAAAACCATCGGCCACTGGGGCTCGTCGTATGCCACGAGAAACCAAACTATGTAAAACAATGCAAAGAGAAGGCCCGCGAGGGAGAAGGCGACCATGACGCGCGGGCTCGTGGGAACCCGTCTGATCGGAATCTCACCGGTGGAGACGGGGGCATCGAAAAACCCCACGTCTAAACGCTTGTTGCCTACCCTCACAGGTATTGCCACACGTCCCCCATGTGCATCCCGCACAGCCGAACCTCGCTGTGAGCGCCAGCAGTGTGCCTCGGCTTCCTATATTAGGGCCGTTTTTGAGGATGCGCACGTGAAAGCGTCGACCATCTGACCTCTTCTAGCGCTAAGCGGCAACGCCGGGGGCCGTCGTAACGGTTCGATGAACAGAATGTTCCTTTAGCAAGCTCCCTGAGATGCTTTTGAGGTCAACCCAAAAGTGCGACGGTTGCGGGGGCGCCGCGGCTGGAGTGGCAGATATGCCCGACCGGGGTACGACAAAGCCCGGCACCACGCCCTTGCGGACGATGCGGCACCGGGCTTTGACCGGAGATCAAGTCGGCACTTGGCCGACTAAGCAGCTACCGCGAGTTGCGGCCGCCGTTGGAGTTTGAGGAGAACGCCGCTGCGCCCCCGCCTGAGCCTGAGCCCGAGCCTGAGCCCGAGCGACGCTGGCCGCCGCCTCCGCCTCCGCCTCCGCCAGAACGCGCCTGCCCAGATCCCCCGGACCCGGAGGTGCCGTAGCCGCGGCTCTCGCCCTTCACCCGGCCGGAGCCGTTCGCTCCGCCAGAACGCCCCGATCCGGCGGGACGGTGCTGACCGTGCTCGCCTTCGGGACGGCGGTGACGGTCAGCGCTAGCGCTGGACCCACCGCCCTGACCCCGCTGGTCGCGGTTGGCGCGCTTGCGCTGGGCGTTGGCACCCTGCGAGCGACCACCCTGAGACTTACCGCGCTGCGGCTGATCCTGGACGGGGGCCGGCTTCACATACGCGGCAACCTCGCCGACAAGTGCAACCACCTGGGAAGACTCAGCGTTGACCGCCTCGGGGCGAACGTTGATTTTGGCCTGGCGTAGCAGCTGCTCGGTCTCGCGGCGCTGCTCTGGCAACACCACGGTGACAACGTCTCCCGCAGAACCCGCGCGAGCCGTACGGCCGGAGCGGTGCAGGTACGCCTTGGACTCGGCGGGCGGGTCAACGTGGACCACGAGTTCGACGCCGTCGACATGCACTCCGCGAGCCGCGACGTCGGTAGCCACGAGTACGCGGTGGGTGTCACCGGAGAACAGCGCGAGGTTCTGGTCGCGCTTGTTCTGCGACAAGTTGCCGTGGAGGTCTACCGCCGGGATGCCCGCAGCGGTGAGCTGCTTCGCGAGCTTCTTGGCCTGGTGCTTGGTGCGCATAAAGAGAATTCGGCGACCGGTGCCAGAGGCGAGTGCCTGGACCAAGTCACGCTTCGCATCGGCGCCCGTAACGGTGAAGACGTGGTGGGTCATGGCGGCGACGGGGCTGTTTACCTCGTCGACCGAGTGCATGATCTGGTCGCTCAGGAAGCGCTTCACGAGCTTGTCCACGCCGTTGTCCAGCGTGGCGCTAAACAGCATGCGCTGACCCCGCGACGGAGTCGCGGTCATGATTCGAGTGACGCCGGGCAGGAAGCCCAGGTCTGCCATGTGGTCAGCCTCATCGAGCACGGTGATCTCCACCGCATCGAGCTTGACGTGGCCCTGCTTCATGAGGTCCTCGAGGCGGCCGGGGCAGGCCACGACGATGTCGGCGCCGGCGCGAAGTGCCTGCTCCTGGCGGTGCTGCTTGACGCCACCGAAGATCGTGGTGGTCTTCAGGCCGTAGGCCTTGGCTAGCGGCGCGATGACCGCTTCGATCTGGGTGGCGAGCTCGCGAGTCGGCGCGAGAACCAGGCCGCGGGGGTGACCGGGGCGGGACTTGCCGCCCTTGGAGCCCAGGCGCACGGCCATCGGGATGGCGAACGCCAGGGTCTTGCCGGAGCCAGTCTTTCCGCGTCCGAGCACGTCGCGGCCCGACAGCGTGTCAGGAAGGGTGTCGACCTGGATGGGGAAGGCGTTGGTCTTGCCTTCGGCTTCCAGGATGTCGGTGATTTGGGTCGGCACGCCGAGCGTGTCGAAGGTCGTATTGGACAATGTGTTGCCTTTCGGGGCAATCGGCCGATGCTCGTGCACAGGTGTGCTGTTGCGGCGCAGTCGTGTGACCACGCAGATGGCACCGGCGGTGGTGGCGAAGGCGGAGGAGTCCGCGCTCGTTCGCCGAAGAGAATTTCTACGAGCCACGCTGCCTAGGGCGGCGGGCGAGAAGTGAGAAGCAATCTGCGACGCAGGGAGCCAGACTTCGACTCACAAGTATCCCAACTATAGCAGGTGCATTGAGCACCGGGCCATCGTCCTCCGCTCAGAAAGCTCCCTGCGCTTACCTCAGGGCTCATTGCGTGGCCAAAACGCGCGCTCACGTAAGCGCAGGGCGCTACGCGGGACGGAACTCTCAAACAATCCGGCGCTGGGCGGCCCAGTGCGCTAGCTCGTGTCGGTTGGACAGCTGCAGCTTGCGCAGTACCTTACCCACGTGGGTCTCCACGGTTTTGATCGAGATGAAGAGCTTGGCCGCCACCTCGCGGTAGGTGTACCCGCGCGCAATCAACCGCATGACCTCCTGCTCGCGGGCGGTGAGCTTGTCCAAGTCGTCGTCGATGGCCGCCACTTCGCCGCCAGCGGCGCCAAATGCGTCGAGCACGAATCCTGCCAGGCGCGGGGAGAACACGGCGTCTCCGCCGGCCACCCGGCGCACGGCATCGGACAGGTCCGGCCCGGAGATGGACTTGGTGACGTAGCCGCGAGCGCCCGCCCGCACCGTCGCGACGACGTCCTCCGCCGCATCGGACACCGACAGTGCCAACACGCGTGGAGCATCGGCCGCCCCCAAGATCTCGGCAAGCACGTCGAGCGCACCCCCACCAGTTCCACCGGGCAGGTGCACGTCGAGGATCACCACCTGGGGCTTCGCTTCTAGGATGACCTCGATGGCGCTCTCGACGTCCCGAGCCTCGCCCACTACCTCGAGATCTTCCGCGAGCGACTCGCGCACCCCTACCCGGATCACGTCGTGGTCGTCGACGATCACCACGGTGACGCCGGGGGGAGTCCCCACCGCCGCATCGTCCGCTGTCTTGTCACTCATGACCGAACCTCCCGTGGGACTGAAATGCTGACCTCGGTGCGCTCGCCGGGCGCGGACTGCACGAACGCGGCCCCGCCCTGACGCGCCACGCGGCCGATGATGGACTGCTTAATACCTAGCCGGTCGGACGGCACCGTGTTTGGGTCGAATCCGGGACCAGAGTCGCGCACAAAAATTTCGTAGGTATGCGCCGTGAGTTCCGCGTACACAGATACGGGGCCGATGCCGTGGCGGGCGGCATTCGACGTCGCCTCTCCCGCGGCCTTCACCGCGGCCCACAGCCGCTCGTCGGTGGGGGCGTCGCCTACGGAAACCACGTCGACAATGATTCCTTGCGCGTCCTCAACGGCGTTGACCGCGAGTGCGAGGGCCGTGGCCACGGACTCCTCCTCAGTGCGTCGATCCTGGTAGAGGTAAGCTCGCAGGTCGCGTTCCTGGGCGCGCGCAAGTCTGGTCACGGCGTCCGGGTCGTCCGCCTTTGCGCGGATAAGCGTCAGGGTCTGCAGGACGGAGTCGTGCAGGTGTGCCGCGATCTCGGCGCGCTCGAATTCGCGCACGCGCTCCTGGCGCTCGACGCCTACCTGGCGGATGAGGCGCAGCCACCACGGCGCGAGCACCAAAGTGAGTGCGGCGAGCACCACCAGCGGCACGACGATCGCGCGCAGCACGGGGTCCTGAGTGAATTCCCACGTCGCAAACCACCACAGCGCGCCGATGCCCATGGCCAGTCCCAGCGCCAGGCGTGCCCACGCATCGCGCTCGAACAGACCCGACAACTTAGGCCGCCGCGCGTCCTCCAGGGTGACGCGGTCGAGTGGGCTCCACACCAACGCGAGGCCTAGCGCGAACACAATCGACGGGATGATCCACGGCGCCAGGCCATCAGCACCCGACCGATTCGCGATCAACACCCCTGCAATCGCCAGCAATGCGACACCTACCAGCGCGCGCCACCACTGGCTCGGGGACCGCGTCCGCTCTAGGGGGCGCGCGATGCGTCGTCTGCTGGTCTCTGTCACGGCTCAATCGTCACACAATGCCCGTGACTCGACCGGCGATTCGGGCGAATATCAGGGTCAAGATCAGGGTGTCACCTCATAGCGCCAGGCAGTAGACGGCGGCGAGGATGAACTCAACAACGTCAGACTCGACGATCCCACGCCGCAGTCACCTTGACCCAGGAGCTCCCATGTCAGACAGCCCGCCACCCCCGGAACAAAGGGAAGCCGCGTTCTTCTCGGCCATCCGCAACTGGGGCATCATGCGCAACCGTGACGCCTTCTTCGGGGGCGTCGCCAGCGGCGTTGGCGAGCGCATCGGCCTCGCCAGAGTTCCGGCCCGTTTGGTCCTCGTGGTGGCCACCATCGTCCTGAACGGGATCGTGCCACTGGCCTACGCCGCTGCATGGGCACTCCTGCCAGACCGCGACGGCAATATCATCATCCAGAACTTTGGGCGTGGCATCACGAACGTGGGCGCGCTCATCGGCATTGCCATCTTTGGGCTCATAGGTGCGTTCAACCTCGACCCAGGTTGGGGCAGGAACGGGCTCAACATCGGCTGGAGCTCCGCTGACGTATCGGGGCTAGGGCGATTCGACGGGGTCCTCACCATACTTTTCGGATTCCTCGCGGTGGGGTTCGGTCTACTCGTGGTGGGGGGTCTTGTATTCGCGATCGTCTACTCGATTCGTCGCGGCAAGCGACCCAGCGCGCCAAGATCAGGACCGTACGCGGTTCCGCCCCAGTCAGGCTCCTCGGATCCCGATAACCCCGTAGTGGTCCCCGGGGGTAGCGAATCTACCGAGGCCGCATCGTCAGCGGTCCCCGAAGGCACGTTCCCGCCTCCGGCAGCCGCCAATCCGGGCCAGCCGCAGCCCTGGGAAGCCGCCGTGATGCCAGGTGACTCGTCCGTGACCGGCGCGACCACGACATCGGCCGCCTGGAATGGCACACACCGAGCATCGGTGCCGCCGGTGCCGCCGCGCCCACCCCTGCGCCGCGTGCCGGGTCCGGGCCGTCGTTTCTACCTCATCACGGCCGCGTGGCTGGTCATCTCCATTGCCATCATCATGGTGACAAATCGGGTGGACGGGCTCGCGGTCGCCCCTGGGCTCGCGTGGCTCGCGCTCTTCACCGTGGGCTTCGGGCTGATCCTGGTGGCTATCGCCGTGTCTGGACGCAAGCTCGGGTTCCTGGGGTTCCTATCGGTGCCGCTACTCATCGCGGGCCTACTGGTGGCCGTCAATAGTGGTGAGATCCGCGATGCGTTTGACACCGTGTCGGTCCAGTTTGAGACCGGCGGCTCAACAGACTACTGGATCGACGGCACGCACTACGATTCTGACGGGAACATTCTCGACGAAACCCCCTACGAGGACCCCACCGTCACGGATCCAACCGTGGCGTTCGCAGGCGACTACCAACAGATCTACGTTGCGCCCCAGTGCTATGCGTGGGACGCGATGCAACCCGGGGCAGGGCAGTTCTCCAACGCGACAAGCGAACCGAACCCCGAGGTGTCCGGCCAACCGTCCTCCGGATACTCCGATATTTACGCCAGCCAAGCTCGCTTTACTTACGCGACGCTCGACGCGGATACCACCGTGGACGTCATTGCCGAGCACACGGTGTTGACCATTCCCTCCAACACCAACCTGATTCTGCGCGCGGAGACGAATGCGCAGTCCACCATCGATTGGGAGTCGCGCGGGCTGCACTGCGAGTTCTGGGAAGGCGATCAGGACAACCTGTCCCTCGTCAACACAGGGGCACCCACGCTCACTTTGCTCGTACGCGACGACCAGTACGCCAACACCATTGAGGTTCACGAAACCCCGGCGGTCGCAGCTGAACCTGCCTCAACGCCCGACCCCACTTCGTCGAGTCAGCCGACCGTCGCCCCCGAAGGGAACCAGTCATGACCGAACTACGACGCACCAGCGCGGGACGATTTTCCGGCGCCCTATGGGGAGTCCTGATCGCGGCTACAGGTGCGCTGATGATCGCCTCCTTCAGTGGCTTCAAGGTGGACTTCCAACTCGTAGCCATCCTGGCACTGTGCGGGATCGGACTGTGGCTACTGTTGACGGCGCTGTTCGCGAGCGGCGCCAAGTCGCGCTCCGCGCAGAAAGTTGCCGCGATGCCGATCGTTGACGACGACGAAGTTGCGGCCGATGCCGTGGAAACGGTTGCCGGCACCTCACCTATCGACGAGTAGGTGCTTCCTAGCGGTAACCGAGTGCTGATTCCAGCTCGATCTCGGCACTCAGTTACCACTAGCGCGCTGGGTGCCGTGAGGGTTAGCGGTCGACGCGCGCGCCGCCGCCCGCCGCGAGCTTGAGGACCTCGGCCTTCGTGACCATGGTCGTGTCGCCGGGCGTGGTCATCGCCAATGCTCCGTGAGCGGCGCCGTACTCGACCGCTGTGGATAGCGGCTGGCCGTCCAAGAGGCCGTAGATCAGGCCGGAAGCAAACGAGTCCCCGCCCCCCACTCGGTCCATGATCTCCAACCGCTCGCGGTGCGTGGCGTCCACCATCCCCGACTCGGGCGACCAAGCGAGTGCGCCCCAATCGTTGATGGTGGCGCTGTGCACGGTTCGCAGGGTCGTCGCAATGACCTGAAAGTTGGGGAACGAGGCAGCCGCGGTTTCGATCATCGACCGGAATCCATCGATCGCGAGACTGGACAGGTTCTCGTCCACCCCGTCGACCTCGAAGCCGAGGCTCGCCGTAAAGTCCTCCTCGTTGCCGATCATTACATCGATGTACGGTGCGATAGCGCGGTTGACCTCCTGCGCCTTTTCCTGGCCGCCGATCGAGCGCCACAGCGAGGGGCGATAGTTCAGATCGTAGGAGACGATGGTCCCGTGCTTCTTCGCGGAAGTGACCGCCTCCATGACCGTGTCTGCGGAGGTATCGCTCAGCGCGGCGAAAATACCTCCGGTGTGCAGCCATCGCACGCCAAGCTCGCCGAACAGGTGGTCCCAGTCGACATCGCCCGGTGCCAGTTGGGATGCTGCGGTGAGCCCTCGGTCCGAGACGCCCACCGCGCCGCGCACCCCAAAGCCGCGCTCCGTGAAGTTGAGCCCATTGCGAACCTCGCGGCCGATGCCGTCGTACGGCGCCCAGCGAATGTGGTCGGTGTCTACCCCACCCTGCATGATGAGGTCCTCAACCAAGTGACCGATCTCGTTGTCCGCGAGCGCGGTGACCACAGCTGTGCGTTGACCGAAGGCTCGGCGCAGTCCACGAGTGACGTTGTATTCGCCGCCGCCCTCCCATGCCCTGAAGGACCGGGCAGTTCGAATACGCCCCTCGCCCGGATCCAGCCGCAGCATCACCTCACCGAGCGACACGGCGTCGTAGCGGCACTGAAAGGTGGGACGAATTGACAGACTCATGGGGACTCCTCGATAGGCAGGTGGCGACTGTTGAGCAGGTGCGGGGTTAGGCCGCGAGCAAGGCGACGGCCTCAGCGGTGAGGCGAGTGATCTGGTCGAAGTCGCCGGCGGCGATGGCCGTGCGCGGGACCATCCAGGACCCGCCAACTGCCGCGACTGCGGGGAGGGCGAGGTATTCGTGCAGGTTAGCCGGCCCAATTCCACCGGTCGGCACAAACCGCACCCCGCCGAATGGCGCAGTCAGCGCCGCGATCGCCTTGGGGCCGCCCGAGGTCCCCGCCGGGAAGAACTTGACTGTGGTCAACCCGAGCTCGAGGGCGGCTTGCACCTCGGTTGCCGTGACCGCTCCTGGCAGCGCGAGCACGCCGAGTTCACCACAGCGTTCGACGACCGCGCGGCTGAGGCCAGGCGAGACGATGTAGCTCGCTCCCGCAGCCACCGCCAGATCCACCTGCGCGACTGTGAGCACCGTCCCGGCCCCGACGAGGATGTCGCCGCGAGCGCTCATCGCCCGGATGGAGTCCTCCGCGGCGGCCGTCCTAAGGGTCACCTCTGCCACTGGCAGGCCCCCCGCAACGAGGGCGGCCGCGAGCGGGTCGGCGTGGGCGGCATCGTCCAGGACTACAACCGGGACAAGCCGGGACTCACTGAGTTTTGAGAGGACGTCCATTCGGGCTTCCGTTCCGCTAGGCAAGGTGGCTGAGACAATCTCTTGTGACGCGACCGCGTCTAAGGTCGCTGATCCCATTTCAGGCCCGACGAACCGGCAGCCTGGTTCCACGGCGCACCACAGGCGCTAGCGGCAACCCTCCAAGCGCCTCGTCGATACGGATAAGTTCATTCCACTTGGCCGTGCGTTCGCTACGAGCGATAGAGCCAACTTTGACGATGTCGGCCGACCAACCTGTCGCCAGATGCGCGACCGAGATGTCTTCAGTCTCACCAGAGCGGGCAGAGACAATGACGCTCATGCCGCACTCTCTCGACGCGGCGACGGCCTCTGCACCCCCCGTGACCGTCCCTACCTGATTGACCTTGACCAAAACAGAATCAATTTCGGCCGCTGCCGCGGCGCTTCGCACACGCTGGGCGTTTGTCGTCAGGTAGTCATCGCCTACGATGACGGCCGCATCACCCGCAACTGCGAGACTCATCCCGGCACGGTCATCCTCGTCGGCCGGGTCCTCGAGAGTGACGACAGGGTAGGTGCGGCAAATCGCGAGCAACGTATCGATCCACTCTGCGCTCGTGTAACGGCGTTTCCCCACCTGATAACCGCCGTCAATGTGAAACTGGCTGGCGGCGACATCGAGTGAAATACCCATGTCGACACCGGGCGTCATTCCCGTAAGCTCGATGCCTGCCACGAGGACGCTGAGAGCGTCCTCCGTATCGCTGACGTCAGGCCAGTGACCGCCCTCGTCGGCGACGCCATGTCTGGGGCCGCGTCTGGCCATGATCTCGCCGACCGCAAGGTAGACCTCGGCAACGTCAGTGAGGGCATCACCAATAGAACATGCAGATAGGGGATACGCCATGAAATCTTGAACCGTCGTGCGGTGTGCGGCGTGTGCTCCGCCGCCCAAAATCTGGATTTGCGGGCGGGGTATAGCCGTCGGCGATGGGTTCAAGACTTGCCAGATCGGAACCCCCCGGACTGCGGCTGCCGCATGGAGCGCGGCGAGTGAGGCCGCTGTGGTTGTATTGCCTCCGATTTTGGAGCGCATCGGGTCTGAATCGAGGCCGTCCAGAATCGCATCAATCCCAGATTGATCCGCTACATCGTGTCCCATAAGAGCAGGCGCAACCAGCCTCTGGACCATCTCGACCGCGTTTGAGACGTCCTTTCCACCCAGTCGAGAACCACCGTCACGTAGTTCAACAGCCTCACGGCGGCCAGTCGACGCACCCGCTGGCGCGATTCCGCGCCCCCGGGCCCCGCCGACTGTCTCAATCTCCACCTCGATGGTGGGGATCCCACGCGAGTCCCACACCCTACGTCCGACAACCGTCGCAATTGCGCTACTCACTGTGTTGTTCCCTCCCATTGGTCAATCACGTCGAAGAATCGTCGATCGGAGTTCAAGGCATCTATTGCACCCCGCCTCAGCGACTCACGCTGTTCTTCGCTTAGATACTCGACCTGCGAGGCTCCCGCTACTCTCGCGAGCACCAAGGCTGGCAATATGCGAGAGATGCGGGATCCAATTTCGCCCGGCTCCTCCCACGTAACGGCGGCAAGGTACCCGCCTTCGAAAGCAACAGCAGCCTGACGAAGCGCACCTGCACTATTTGGCAGGTGAATCTCCTTTATTGCGAGATGGCTAAGCAGGAAGGCTGCGTCGAAAGCCGGGTCGCCCCACGTCGCACATTCTGCGTCGAGGATCACAGGCCTCTCGCCAATCAGGATGTTCTTGGGGCTAAAATCGCCATGGACAAGGGCGCGACCGGGGCCGCGCAGGCCCGCGATCACGACCTCAAGCGCCATGCTGGCCTCGGGCACTTCAGCAGCTACCCGCAGCAAGTAGGGCTCGATACGCAATGACTCGAACAACTCCTGATTCGCGAATCTCTCGGCGAGTCCCGGCACTCGCGAACTCGCCGCGTGGATCCGACCGAGTACATCGCCGAGTTGCGACGCGAAGACCTCGTCGACACGCCCCGCCAGGAGATCTTCCTTCCAGTTGCGAAATTTCAGCGTGTCGAAGTATTCGAGCGCGATGGCAAAGCTGTCCTCGTCCACTGCGAGGACGCGCGGCGAATGGCCAGGGGCGACCTCAGCCACGAACCTTAGCCAGGCGGCCTCCGAAGCTCCCCGGTCGATTGGGGCACGCCAATCTGACTTGACCCTCAATCGCCCTCGCGCCCGCTTCACGACGAACGAACTCTCGCCCCTGTGAACCAACCAAATGTCTGAAGAGATCCCTCCATGGAGCTCCTCGGATTCGAACGCTTCGCCAGGGGCGAGGAGGCCCATGCGCTCGAGTAGCTGTGGAAGTTCCTCCGGGGTCAACCCCATCACCGCACAGATGGGTGCCCGTATGCGGCGTGCTCAAGGCCACGGATGTACCCGATCGCAAACAGTCGACCCAACATCTCATAGCCAGGGCGGCTATTGCTTTCGCCTTCCAAAGTTGGGACGTGGTCCGGCCGCATCGCGCCTTCAAACCCAATTTCTTTGTAGGCGCGGAGGCATTCAGCCATGTCCGTCTGGCCTGCATCGTGGAAGGTCTCGCGGAATTCTGCGACTGTTCCCTTGACATCTCTAAAGTGAACGAAAGGGATCTTGTCAGTACCAAATTCGCGGATGAGATCCGGAACGGACACGTCGCCGCCAAGCACCTCCGGCATGAGCGCGAAGTTCCCCTGACAGAAGGTGATGCCGTTGTGATCTGACGGCATCAGTTCGAGTAGCTTGCGATAGCCAGCCACTGAACTCATGATGCGTGGGACACCGCGATCAACCTGCTGTGGCGGGTCATCCGGGTGCATCGCGAGGCGTACGCCAGCCTTTTCCGCCTCGGGCACTACCGCCCTGAGGAAGTAGTCGAGCGCGTCCCACATCTGGTCAGCGGACAGCACCCCTTCTTCGAGCAAGGGCGTCCCCGCTTGCCCCACGAACTGCGTATAGCCGGTGACAAGAGCTCCCCCACGGTCGACAAGTTCGGTGTCGGTCCGCCCCCAACTGCTGAGGGCCATCCAGTTGTACGCCATCACGGGGATGCCCAGCTTGCCGAGCGTGCGAATCTGCTCGATGAACTGTTCGATTTGCTGATCACGGCCATCGAGACCCATGCGAACCTTGTCCATCGGCGCTGTGTCCTCAGTGCCGATGAGTTTGAATCCCCATTTTTCGTAGATTTCAATATTGTGCTTGATGGCGGCGACGCTCCATGGCACCTCATCACGCTCGTCGGGCTTCCATCCCGCGCTGCCAACAGACGCAAACATGCGCTGGTCCTGCTCCGCTCCGTTCAGGACACCGATGACATTCTCGACACCTGCTTGCCTGACAAGTTTCCAAGTCGACTCGGGGCGTGGGGGAAGGAATTCGCTGAGTTGGAGCATGACCTATTTGTCTCTTTCCTTATCGGGTTAACGTGGTGGGAAGGCGGAGAATCAAGCCTTCTCTGGAAGTGCTGCGGCGATGCGTGCGAGCATGCCGCCATCTACTCGGATTTCCGCTCCTGTAATAAAACTGGCTTCGGAACTGGCGAGGAAGGAGCAGACCGCGCCAAGCTCATCTGGTCTTGCGACCCGGCCGAGGGCGTGCGCGGTACCCCACGTAGCGATCGTGTTCTCGATCCCTTCCGGCGTCCCGTCAGACCATTCGGCTGCGGACGCCCGCAACATGGGCGTATCTACTGAGCCCGGAAGTATCGCGTTCACGCGCACGCCGCATTCGGCCTCATCTACTGCGAGAGCTCTGGACATAGCGTTGAGCGCACCTTTTGTCATCGTGTACCCAACGACGTTTCTCTGCGTGGCAATGCCCTGTACAGATGAGATCAGCGTGATCGTGCCTCGGCTCTCTCGAATATGAGCAATTGCCGCGTGTACCGCGAGAAAAACCCCGCGAACGTTCACCGCATAAACTCGATCCAGCGCTTCGGCCGTCGTGGTGGCAGCGTCGCCGTAGGTCTGGATACCAGCAGACGTCACCAAGTGGTCGACTCTTCCAAACTCACGCAGTGCGATCTCAACCGCTCGGTCATGCGTCGACTCCTCAGCGACATCGCCGAAGGTTCCGATGGCGGTGCCGCCCGCTGCCGTTATCGCCTCGACTGCTTCCGTGACACCGGACTCTATAAGCCCCTGCACAACAACGCGAGCTCCCTCCGCGGCGAAAACCTCGGCGGCTCCCCGGCCGATCCCAGCGGAACCGCCGGTCACGATGACCACGCTGCCCTCGTGTCTCAAAACTCTGCTCACAATGCTCTCCAAATCTTCAGTGGTCTCCGCCAAAAAGCTCCAACTCTGGGCTACAGCACGCCGTATGTGGCAAACGCCTCTGTCGCCCCCATGCCAGCGTCAATCGCTCGACAGACCTGGTTCTCCGTCGATGCTTTGGCCAACGCTTCCTCAACAACCTCAGCCTCAACCTCCTGGGGCACGACGAGGACGCCATCCATGTCCCCGATAATCAGATCACCCGGCGTGACACGCACTCCCCCGATCTGTACCGGAACGCGGAAGTCCGTAATGGCAGTGCGTATGGACGAGTCCTGCGCGTACGAGCCCCAGCCAAATACTGGAAAATCGCGCTTCAGCACCTGGGGGGTGTCACGGAAGTAGCCGTCGACTACCGCGCCCACCGCACCGCGCTGCTGTGAGGTCGCGGTCAAGATCTCGCCCCATAAGGCAACAGGTTGCACGATTCGTGTCGAGAGGTAGACCTCCCCCGGCTCAAGTTGGTCGAGAGCCTCAGTCAAGTACCCGAATGGCTTCTTCTGCGGTCCGTACACATCGGCAGTCGTACATGGCATTGCGCGGCCGACAAGTTTCATCTCTGGGCGAAGCGGGCGAATCTCCGGCGGCAAAAACTGGCGAGTGTGACCTAGCGAATCGAGAATGTCTCCGACGACGGGCGTATACAGCCGCGTTCGAATCATCTCGAATAGCTCTGGATCAGTAGTGAACATATTTCTTCAACCTTTTCCTCATCAAGTTGCGGATTAGCTGATCGGCGAGCGTCGCGTGCGCCATACGTTGACCAGAACGGCGATGAGCACTACTGCCCCCCGGATGACCTGCTGCAAATAGGGATTCACGCCGAGCAAAACCATGCCGTTCAATAGCGCAGCAATAAACACAACACCAATCGCCGTGCCAACAATGGTCCCCTTGCCTCCCGAAAGAACAGTGCCTCCGATGATGCTTGCGGCAATGGCGTCAAACTCTAGGCCCACTGCAATCGTGCTATTGCCAGACGAGAGCTGGGCACTATAGAGGAGCCCTGCTATCGCTGCTGAAAGCGCGGAGCTCATCATCACGACGATTTTGATCCGGCTCACAGGAATTCCGGAAAGCCTAGACGCCTTGGCGTTACCACCCACGGCGTAGACAGAGCGTCCAAAGACGGTCTTCTGCGCTATCACGCCAATAATTACGGCTGCGATCACGAAGTAGATGGCGGCCACTGGAATGATTCCGAACACTTTGCCGCTGCCCCAATAGAAAAAATCTGAGCTGGGGATTGGCAAGGGAAAGTTGTTGGTCAACAGTTGAGCTAAGCCTCGAAGGGCCAAGTACATCGCCAATGTCGAGATGAAAGTCGGCACTCCGTAGTATGCGCGAAGAAAGCCGGTAAAGGCGCCGATCGCCAATGCGGCAACGATGACGAGGATGACCGCAAGGGGAAACGGCAATCCTTGTTTCACCACGAACACCCCTAGTAGGGATGAAGAAAGCGCAGCAACCGATCCCACCGAAATATCGATTTCTCCCGAAACGATCACTAGGGTCATTGCGAAAGCGACGATGCCGAAAAAGGCCGCGCTCTGCAAGATCGCTAGCTGATTACTGACCGTAAAAAAGATCGGCGACGATATTGTGAGCACGATGTAGAACAAGATCAGCACGGTGAGGAGCCCGAGGCTCTGCCAGTTCTTGATTCCAGCTAGTACCTGCATAAAGTTACTGCGAGTAGTTGCGGTAGTGGTCATGAGTCGTTCTCCTGTCGCATCGCCAACGCGAGAATGCGGTCTGCGGTTCCCTCGGAACCGACTAGTTCTTCATGGATTTGGCCGTCACGGAGCACGAGGACTCGATCGCAAACCTCTGCGATTTCTTCTAGTTCCGAAGACACGAAGATCGAGGACACTCCGGTATCCGCTAGGTCGCGAATCAGACCGTAGATTTGAGCCTTGGCCTGGAGGTCCACACCTCGCGTAGGTTCATCGAGAAGCAGAATTCCCAATTTCGCGGCGAGAGCCCTACCGATGACACCCTTCTGTTGATTGCCACCAGAGAGCGTCCCAATCTCCTGCCGCGCGGAAGACGCCGATATGGACATCGAAGCCATCACCTCGCTAACGATCCGGGCTTCTTGCTTAACATGCACCCACATTTTCGGGAGCACTCGGCCGCGAGCGGAAAGCACGAGGTTCTCGTCCACCCCAAGTAGCGGCACGATACCCGAACCCTTTCGGTCCTCCGACGTGAATGCGATACCGAGATCGAGCATCTTGCGTGGGTAGCGATGGCTCTGAAGGGTCCCATTGACGAGAATCTCTCCTTCAGCGTCATTCCGAAGCCCGTAGATTGACTCAAGCAGTTCGGTACGACCTGAACCGAGTAGCCCTGCAATTCCTAAAACTTCGCCCTCATGCAAACTGAACGAGATGCCGTCCAGACGATGAGGAATAGTAAGGTTGCGGACTTCAAGTACTACTGGGGCACTTGTCCGGTCATGTTTCTGGTGGACGGTATCGACTTTGACTTCACCGCTGATGAGCTCTGCGACCTCGTCTGAGCTCAGGCTGGTAACTGCGTGGGTGCCGATCTCCTTACCATCGCGAAGCACGGTTAGGGTATCCGCCACTAGCGGAATTTCCTTCATTCGATGCGAGACGTAGATCACGGAGATGCCGGTGTCGGCTAGTCGGCGAACGAGTGAGATCAACGCGTCGACCTCGTGGGAATTCAGAGCGCTAGTCGGCTCGTCAAGCACTAGTACCTTCGGCTCATCGACAAGCGCCTTAGCGATCTCGACCATTTGCTGCTCTGCCAGAGGCAGCGACCCCACGGTGATCCACAGGGGTATCGCAACGCCAAGACGGTTGAGAGCCCGTTGTGCACGTGCCTTCAGGGCGCCCTTGTCGACGAAGCCTCTTTTTTGTGGCCAACTTCCCAGAGTGATGTTCTCTGCCACGCTGAGGCCCAGCACCAGGCTAAACTCTTGGTGCACCACAGCGATCCCGCCAGCCTGCGCCGCGTGTGGCCCCGACCACTCAACGATTTCTCCGTCCAACTTAATCGTGCCTGCGTCCGGCCGCAGTGATCCGGAGATTAGGTTTACGAGCGTGGACTTTCCTGCTCCATTCTTGCCGAGCAGGGCACGCACCTCGCCGCGATGGAGTTCAAAGTCCACCCCAGTTAGAGCTGTCACCATTCCGAACCGCTTGCCCAAGGCACTACAAGACAATACTGTTTCGCTCATTCTGTCCCGTCCTTCTTCCCGAGCGCGGCTGGCCGTGTGCGCTGCACACGACCAGCCACCTCATTGAGGCGATTACCACCTACTGGTCGAGGAACGCCTGAATTGTGTCCGAGTTCGTACGATCGTACGTAATTCCCGGCAGTTCGACGGATGGCTCCGCAAGTGTCTCGCCTGCATGAACCTTTACGGCCATGGCGTACGCCCCCTCAGCTGTCCCAAATGCATCTTGGCCAGTCGTAGCCTGAAGATTGCCATCTGGCTCCAGAAGGAACTCCGCAAGCTGAGTGGAGATGTCGGTGCCGAACACGGGAATAGTCGAACCTGCCTGTTGAGTTGCAATCACGGCACCAGCCGTGCCACCGTCGTTCGAAGCCCAGATCATGTCGATGTCAGGGTTCGCAGCAAGGATGTTCTGTGCCACCGGAGTTGCTTTGTCGACCAGGTAACCTTCTTGGTCCGTCACGACCGTCGCCGTGATTCCAGCATCTGTGAGCGCACCAAGAAAGCCAGTCTTGCGCAGTTTGCATGCTGAAGCGACATCACAATTGAGGATTGCGACATCTACAGAATCCCCAAAATTGTCCTTAATGTAGGCTGCTGCGGCCTCACCCGTCTGAGTGCCGAGCGCCGTATTGTCTGATTGAATAGCGCCGTCGACATTGGCCGGGTCCGCAGTAGGACCAACGCAGTTCCCGTAGCAAATCAGCGTAATTCCCGCGTCCCTGATCGCCTTCATGGTGGCGAGCGACGCCTCGTCAGCAGCGGGCTGCATCAAAATTGCGTCCACCTGAGCCTGAATCATATTCAATGCCGCTTCGTTCTCGGTACCAGGGTCACCGTTCGACAATGCTGTTGTAACTGTTCCACCATCCTTCGCCGCTGCTGCTTCAACGCCAGTCTGAATGTTCTGGAAGTATGTGTCTCCCTGAAGAAGGATTAGGCCAACCTTGAGCCCTTCGGCAGATGAATCGGGACTTGAGTCAGTGCTGGCGGCAGCAGTTTCCGAGCTACCAGTAGACGGATCCGTACTGTTGGTAGCGTCACTACTACAAGCAGAAATTGTGAGTGCGAATGCGGCAGCGACTGTGGCGGCCACTATGGATGGATGCAACTTCATTGTTGGACTCCTCATTGAGTTGGGTAACTTGCATCCCCATGATGGCACCTAGTATGCTAGTTTGCAAGTACACCACCGAATTGTTATGAAAGGCCTGTACACATGACAACGTTGTCTGGCACTACAGGGTCGCCCAAATTTGATCTGGGATCGTTGGCGAAGCCTGAATCGCGGTACCGCATCTCCGACGCCGTGTTCCAAACGGTCAGCGAGGCGATCCGAAACCTGAAACTGCCGCCGGGTGCGCCCATCTCCGAGACGGGTATCGCAACCCAGTTGCAAGTCAGCCGCTCCCCCGTGCGCGAGGCGTTCACTCGGCTCACCGACCAAGGATTGATCGTGGTCGTTCCCCAAGTCGGGGGTCAGGTCGCGCCAATCTCGCTACAGGAGGTCGCGGACGCAGTATTCATTCGCACCGCGCTAGAGACCAGTGCTTTTCAGCGCGCAATTGGCGCCAGCACCCCGGACACGACCGGCATTCAGCGCCTAGCCGACGCGAATCGCGCGGCTGCCGAGAACAAAGATATCGATGCGTTTTTCGACACCGATGAACAACTACACCAGGGAGTCTTCGAGCTAGCAGGAGTGCCCCGAATGTGGCAGTTGGTGCGGGGTACCAAGATGCAGCTCGACCGGCTGCGGCGTCTCAACCTGCATAAGGCTGTTCACCAGCCCGAACTTTGCGATGAGCATCAACACATTGTCGATGCGCTGCGGGACCGCGATGAGGCCGCCGGCATCGCTGTGATTCGAAACCACGCGACGCGAGTGCTAGATCTTGTCCACACGTACCGAACCGAAAACCCGACCTACTTCACCGACTGAGTGAGATCCCAGGGCGCAACCCGCCTACCCCACCATCAACGCCGCAACGAGGAGGAGAAATGAGTACCGAGGTTAGTGTCGTGGTCGACCACCATGCCGCATGTGGCGAAGGTCCCTTCTGGCACGCCCCGTCAGAGTCAGTGATCTGGATCGACATCGTGCGCGGGGACATCTTTCGGACCCCGCTCCGCACCGGCGACACCCAAAGGGTCGTGCGCCACAGGGAGATGGTCGGAGCAGTCGCGCCACGTGAAGATGGCGGATTCGTAGCCGCCACCGAATCGGGCTTCGTCGAACTGACTGAATCCGGCAAGGTTTCTCGCCAAGTCCCCTGCCTAGGAGCTGGCGAGCGGATGAACGATGCCAAACCTGACCCCGCTGGTCGCTATTGGTCCGGGAGTTGCACAATGGACTTCAAGCCTGGCCAGGGCGGACTCTGGCTACTCGACGAAAACTGGAACGCGACGAAAATCCTGAGCGGCCTCACGCTGCCCAACGGACTCGGTTGGAGCCCCGACGGAAGGACCTTCTACCTCATCGACTCAATGGATCGCACTGTGCTGAGTTTTCCGTTTGACCCCGACACCTCAACGCTCACGACGCAATCAACCATCCTCGTCGGACCAGATGCATTCACTGGATTGCCGGACGGGCTAGCCGTGGACACACGAGGGCATCTATGGGTAGCTGAGTACGCTGGTTCCGCTGTCCATGAGTTCGATCCCACCGGAGCGCTAGTCCGCAAGATCGCGATTCCAACCGCACAACCGACATCGTGTGCGTTCGTAGGCCCTGAGCTCAATCAGCTGTGGGTGACATCGGCCGCTGATGGCCTTGAGACCAGTGAAGAGGTCCATGCCGGCTCAGTATTCAAAGTCGATGGACTAAATGCTACCGGCCTGCCCGTCGCCAATTTCAGGGGGTAAGACGTGGTTTTTACAATTGCATCTGAGGACTTCGAGGTATCAATCACGCCCCATCGCGGTGCCGACATCGTCGGAATCACAGAAAGAACGACTGGCGTGCAACTCCTGGCGGTCTCCCCCACTGGAGACGTAGGTGCCTCCGTCGCAGCGACCGGCAACTCGATGGAGCAATGGATCCGCGGGTATCCGGGGGGTTGGCAAATTCTGGTGCCAAATGCGGGTCCCGAGCGCGTTCACGCCGGAGTCACGCAGGGTTACCACGGAGAGGCTTCGCTCGCCCAGTGGCAGGTACTCAAGCAGGGCGCCACGTCGGTCACTCTAGCGACCTCGTTAACCACCGCACCCCTCAAAATAGAGCGCCGCATCTCCGTTGAAGGCGCGTGCGTCACAGTGGAAGACGTGGTCACTAACCTCTCAACCGAGCCTTGCAGCTTCAGACTCGCCCAGCACCCCGCCTTTGGCTCAAGTTTCCTCGACGAACACAGTTATCTTGCCGTGCCCAATGCGACGCTCGTCGCGGACGCGGCGGCGCCTGGCACCTTGACACAGGCGGGCACCGTGGGGCGGCCTGCGAGTCTTTTGCCAGCCGGGCCTGTCCCAAACAGCATCGCCTTGCCCGGGCCCGGGTCACGTCAGTCACTGTTCGGTGCACTGACCGATTTCACCTCGGATGAAGAAGCGAGCGACACCATCGCGGCGACGTTCTTTAGCCCTACCCATGGTTTCGGCATTCAGCTGAGCTGGGATCCCAGCACCTACCCGCACGCGTGGTTCTGGATCGAAGCGAATGCCGGTACTGGCTGGCCGTGGTTCAGACGCCTATTTTCGATCGCCGTGGAGCCGTCAAACGTGCTTCCTGGTGAGGGCGTGGAAACGAACGGATTCCAACGCGGGGGACCCGGTACCACTCTCGCTGGCGGTAGTTCTCTGTCCTCAACGGTGCGCATGACTCGGGTGCCACTCCCCGCAGATTAACCGCGGCGCTTCACCCCTTCGACAACGAACACAACAGGAGAATTAAATGTACTTCCAACGCCTCGGACCTCCCGGCGCTGAAATTCCCGTTGTCGTTGTCGACGAGGTCGCCTACGACCTGCGGCCGATCACGACCGACATCGACGGCGCATTCCTCGGAAGCGATCCAGTCGAAACTGTCGAGAGGGCACTCCCGCAGCTTCCCGCGCTCGAGAAGGCGTCTTCCTTGCGGGTTGGCGCACCGATCGCGCGCCCTGGTGCAATCTACTGCGTGGGAATGAACTACGCGGCGCACGCACTCGAAGGCGGCTCATTGCCACCCAAGGACGTGGTGGTGTTCTTCAAGCCACCGCACACTGTGGCAGGACCGAACGACGACTTCACGGCGCCGGCAGGCGCATTGAAGTTGGACTGGGAGGTGGAGCTGGCAGTAGTGGTCAGCAAACGGGCTTGGCGGCTCGACGAGACCGATAACCCCATGGAGCATGTGGCGGGATATACGCTCGCGAATGACCTATCAGAACGCGAATGGCAGCTTGAGACTTCAGGAGGCCAGTGGTCCAAGGGCAAGAGTGGCCCCGGCTTTCTCCCGCTCGGCCCATGGCTTGCCCCCGCGGACGAGATCACGCCGGGCGCTCTACGTCTTCAGAGTTTCGTTAACGGCGAGCCACGCCAGGACTCGAGCACCTCCGATCTCATCTTCGATGTTCCCACCATCATTCACGATCTCAGTCAGTTCACTGTCCTCGAGCCCGGTGACGTGATCTTGACGGGCACGCCGGAAGGCGTTGCCCTGTCCGGACGTTTCCCGTACCTCACTCCTGGCGACGTCATGGATCTCGAGATCCAACATCTCGGCCACCAACGCCAACGCGTGTTGCCGGCGAACTAAGGAGCGAACGACATGGGAATTTTTTCAGGAAAAGTGGCTGTCGTGGTGGGCGGCGCTTCCGGCATTGGTCGGGCAACTGTCGAACAACTGCTGCAAGAAGGCGCACGAGTCGCCATCTTCGACCGCGACGAACCACAAAAACTCGACGTCGCATCAGATCGAGTCCTCTACGTGAAGGTCGAGCTTCAGGATCAGCCATCGATCGACGCTGCTGTATCAGCGACTATCGGTCGCTGGCAGCGGATTGATGTGCTGGTTAACAGTGCAGGGATCGGGGCGGCCGGGACATTGCGAGAAAACGACGATTCCGAGTGGCACCGCGTCCTCGACGTTAATGTCCTGGGCACAGTTCGGATGATCCGAACTGTCCTTCCTCACCTGATCGCCGCGCGCCCGTCTTCTGTGGTCAATCTAGGCTCTGCCGTTGCATTGACCGGATTCCCAAAGCGGGCGCTCTACAGCGCGACGAAGGGCGCGATCGTCTCGCTCACTCGGGCGATGGCCGCAGACCACCTTGCGGACGGTGTTCGCTTCAACTCCGTTTGTCCGGGAACTACAGAGACCCCGTGGATTCAACGCCTGCTGGACGCGGCTGACGACCCAGAGCTGGAGCGTCGCAACTTGGAAGCACGCCAGCCACACGGGCGCCTGGTGACAGCCGATGAGGTTGCCACCGCAATCATCTACCTTGCCAGCCCTCGATCAGGGTCCACGACAGGGGTGACGCTTTCCGTGGATGCTGGTATTCAATCGCTGTACACCGGGAGATGAGTACTCTCTGGGGTGCAAGAGCGCGGGACGACCTGTTGATCTTGCCTGGCACGAACTCATCCCGCACCACCTGCGGAAAGCCAAACGTCACACTACCCCCAAGTGATGCAACGACCATATGAATCTGCCCACCGCACACAGCGCTCATCTACCGCTGGAGCGCAAAAACGAAGAGCGCTAGCGCGCTACTCCCACTGGGCCACTCCTCGCACGCTCGTCGCGACCGAGCGCCGCACAGCCCCACCCAGGTAGAAACTACTCCCACTCGATGGTCCCGGGGGGCTTGGAAGTCACGTCCAGCACCACGCGGTTGACCTCAGACACCTCGTTGGTGATGCGGTTGGAGATATGCGCGAGCACCTCGTAGGGCACTCGGGTCCAGTCGGCTGTCATCGCGTCCTCGGAAGAAACCGGGCGCAGCACCACGGGGTGACCGTAGGTGCGGCCGTCGCCCTGCACGCCCACCGAGCGCACGTCGGCGAGCAGCACCACCGGGCACTGCCAGATGTCGCGGTCCAGGCCGGCCTTAGTCAGCTCCTCGCGGGCAATCGCGTCCGCCTCCTGCAGGATGTCGATCCGCTCCTGATTGACGGCGCCGATGATGCGGATGCCCAGGCCAGGACCCGGGAACGGCTGACGCCACACCATGTAGTCGGGCAGCCCCAGCTCCGTCCCGACCGCACGCACCTCGTCCTTGAACAGCGCGCGCAGCGGCTCGACGAGGCCAAACTCCAGGTCCTCCGGCAGGCCGCCCACGTTGTGGTGACTCTTGATGTTCGCGGCACCCTCGCCGCCACCGGATTCGACGACGTCCGGGTACAACGTGCCCTGGACCAGGAACTTCACCGGCTCGCCATCGGGCGCGGCCGCGACAATGTCGCGCTCCGCAGCCTCGAAGGCACGGATGAACTCACGGCCGATGATCTTGCGCTTGGTCTCCGGGTCGCTCACGTCCGCGAGCGCTTCCAAGAATCGCTGCTTCTCGTCTGACACCACGAGCTTGACGCCCGTGACCGCCACGAAGTCGCGTTCGACCTGCTCGGCCTCGCCCTTGCGCAACAATCCGTGGTCGACAAAAACACACGTCAACTGATCGCCCACGGCCTTCTGCACGATCGCGGCGGCGACGGCAGAGTCGACGCCACCTGACAGTGCGCAAATCACGCGCGCGGATCCAACCTGCTGGCGAATCAACGCCACCTGCTCGTCGATCACGTTCGCGGCGGTCCAGTCCCCCGCGATGCCCGCAACGTTGTAGAGAAAATTCTCAATCGCAGCCTGGCCCTGCGGGGAGTGCTTGACCTCGGGGTGCCACTGGACGCCGCACATCTGGCGCTCAATGTTCTCGAAGGCCGCGACGGGGGCGCCGTCAGTAGACGCGAGCACCGTGAATCCTTCAGGAGCGGACTGTACGGAGTCGCCGTGGCTCATCCACACTTCCTGCTCGGCCGGGCTGCCCGCCAAGGCCGTTCCGGCATCGGCTACCCGCGCGGTGGTGCGACCGTACTCGCGCAGGCCCGTCTGCGCGACCGTCCCACCGAGCGCGGCGGCCATCGCCTGGAAGCCGTAGCAGATGCCCATGATGGGTACGCCGGAGTCGAACAAGGCGGGGTCGATCTGTGGGGCGCCCACGGCGTATACCGAGGACGGTCCGCCGGAGAGGATCACAGCCGCCGGGTTCTTCGCGAGCATGTCTGCGGCGCTCATCGAGTGCGGCACCACCTCGGAATACACGCTCGCCTCGCGCACGCGCCTCGCAATCAACTGCGCGTACTGCGCGCCGCAGTCGACCACCAGCACGGGTCGTTGTTGGAGGGTATCTGCTATAGATACCGCGCCGCTCACGAGTCCAGTCCGTTCTTCACCTCACGGGCCAGCTTGAC
>Ga0314772_1000269_pt1 | contig 29109 bp, 17 predicted proteins | sample MetaGCBIW2018_FD_204520 | JGI IMG/M metagenome (GOLD analysis project Ga0314772, IMG submission 204520) | Cryopeg brine microbial communities from Beaufort Sea near Barrow, Alaska, United States - CBIW 2018 | ecosystem: Environmental > Aquatic > Marine > Coastal | place: USA: Alaska | collected... | reverse complement strand
GTCACAAATCCGTTTTGACTACAGAAATTTATGCAAGAACAAATCCTAAATACACATTTGAAGCTGTAAAGAATGCGTATAAAAATATAACTTCAGACCATCTTCCTGTTTGGGAAGGTGATGACGAACTAATGAAAATGCTGAAAGAACTCTCCAGGTAAGAAAATATTATGCGAAGTATACCACTTAATAAATGATCTAAGTTATTGATATAAAGCATTTAATTAAATATAACTTCGCATAATAAAAAAGTGATGATAATCTGCAATATGTGAACATTCACATAATGCAGATGCTATTTTAAATCGCTTAGTACATACCTCCCAACGAATAGAATTGAAAGGAGAAAGTCTAAGAAAAAAACTGTAATATTGTCATTATTTTATCTTTTTGACCAAAATCCTTTGTGGGGGTCAGTATGGCCTTAACGGGGGGTCATCAGCACCGGAATATCCAATAGGGGTTGAATGGTGAAGGACTCTATTAATCCAAGGAATTTGGAATAGAATCTAATCGAGATGCTCAAATAAATTTATATCAACTTTTTTTGGATCCCAAGGTGCCTGGAGGGTCATTGAAAAAAGCTTCTACAGTTTTGTCCAAAAAGAACGACACTAAACTTCCACATTAGGTTACTGCAGGACTTGCTGTTTGGTATAGATGAGAAAGAGCTTTTTTACTGCAGGACTTCCCTAAGAAAAGATAAACTTACCGCAGCTTACATTGGAAAATAACAAAAAAAGCTTTTGGATGGCCCAAGATTACTTGTGTATCTCAGGAAGATCAAAGAATTACCATTTAATGTGAGATTTCAGCAGAAACCTATGAGGTTAGCTGAAAAAATGACTTTAACATCGGTAAAAAGGATCCATTTTTAAGTTTTAAAAGGATACTTTATCAACTTTCCGCGAAAAAGGACTTATAAAATCAGTTTAGGTTAATTTATTTAACATAAAAATATCTCAAAAATATGGTTTTCATTAAATTATTATTAGTTGTAAACGTTTTCGGTAACGTTATCTGTGTAAAAATGAACTAAATGCTGAAAATAATTCATTTTTTGTCTTGTTAATTTTTAAAATATTAAGAAATTGTGAAATGTTCAATAGGTAATTCTATGACTTAACTAATAGTAAACTAACTAGCTTTAACAACTAAATTAAATTATGAAAAAAATACTAATGATTTTTTTATTTGGGTTATGTATAATATCCCCAATGAAGGCTCAAAATGTAGAGGTTACTGGAACTGTCCAAGATAATACTGGGCCTTTGCCTGGCGTTACGATTGTAGTAAAAGGGACTAATACGGGAGCAACAACTGATTTTGATGGGAACTATCAAATAGGGGTGCCCGGGCCGGATGCCGTTTTGGTTGCTTCTTTTGTTGGTTATAAAACAGAGGAAGTTCGGGTAGGCTCTAAAACTAATATTGATTTTATTCTAAAAGAAGATGTAGATCAATTGGATGAAGTTGTAATTATAGGTTATGGGTCGGTAAAAAAATCTGATTTAACTGGATCTGTGGCTTCGATAAATACTGAAAATATCAATAATCAGGCAAGTGCAAATGTGTCTCAGTTTTTACAGGGGAAAGCAGCTGGTGTCCAGGTTGTTGAAAATTCAGGCGCGCCTGGTGCCGGGGTAGATATTCAAATTCGAGGAACGAACTCAATCAATGCATCATCCAAACCATTGTATGTAATTGATGGAATGCCTTATGAGGCCGATGCGGCAGCAGGATTAAATGATACTTACTCAGGAGGATTTGTTTCTAGCCCAATGGCGAATTTAAATCCAAATGACATTGCTAGTATCGAAATTTTAAAGGATGCTTCAGCAACGGCAATCTACGGTTCAAGAGGAGCTAATGGTGTTGTACTAATTACAACTAAAAGTGGTAAAGAAGGAAAGGCAAAAGTGAGTATAAACATTTCTTCTGGAGTATCTCAGGTAGCAAAAAAAATAGAATTACTGAATGGGCAGCAGTATGCTGAACTTGCTAATGAGGCGGCAGAATATAGATATGGGGGTGAAGATGATTTTAAAATTCCTTTTACAGAAGAAGAGTTGAATAACTTGCCTAATTTTGATCATCAAGAAGAGGTTTTCCAGTTGGGTGAAATTCAAGATGTTAACTTAAGTGTATCCGGTGGAACTGAAAGCAGCAAATATTATGTTTCGGGTCAATACTTCGATCAGACCGGTGTGTTTCCTGGTTCCGGATTTGAAAAAATGAATGTGAACATTAATTTAGAACAGAGCATTACGGACAAACTTATTTTTAATGCTAATGCAAAAATATTAAAGTCGGTTTCCAATGGTAGCATGATCGGTGGATGGTCTGGTGGACTAATTCAAAATACGTTAATATGGGCTCCAACGACCCCTATGGTTCGAGAAGATGGTTCTTACATCTTTATACCCGGATATACAATTGATAGAGATGGAAACGTAAAAGAACGTTTCGCAGAGGGAGCTCAATCTACTAATACATTTGTTGCTAACCCACTTTCAATTCTTAAGGATTACGAAACTAAAAATACAAGTAATCAGGAATTGGTAAATTTAGACTTTACTTACAAATTTAATGACAAGCTTAATCTTCGAGCTAAATACGGTTATTCAAATTACCAAACTTTGCTGCAATCGTACAGGGCAACTACTGTAATTCTACAAGGAAGTAATGAACAAGGATTTGCAAGTATTGGTAACTCCAGTAGTAAAAGAACATTATATGAAACTACTTTAAGCTATAATAATGATCTTGGAAAGCATCATGTTGATGGAGTAATTGGACTGTCTGCCGAAGAAATTGAACGAACAAACTCAAAGGCGAGTGCCTGGGGATTTTTACAGGATGTTACGGGTTATAACGACATAGGTGCAGCCACTGCCCCGCAACCAACCCTTTCGAGTTATGATAGTAGTTCGCTGGCTTCAGCGCTAGGAAGAATTAATTATCATTACAATTATAAATATTATGCTACTTTTTCTGCGAGGTACGATGGCTCATCTAAATTTGCAAAAGGAAACCGATGGGGGTTTTTCCCATCATTAGGTCTTTCGTGGCGTATGAATAAGGAAAATTTCCTCGCGGATATTGAAGATTTAAGTGAATTAAAATTAAGGGCTAGTACTGGTGTTGCTGGAAATCAATCAATTCCTTCTTATCAGACGCTTGGACAGTATTTTACTGAGGAAGATCCAGGTAGGACAAATTTTAACTTTGGGAATAATGTCAATGTGGGATATGCGCCAGTTAGAATAGCCAATAAAGACTTGACTTGGGAAGAAACCCAGCAAACCAATATTGGTGTTGATTTAGGGTTGTTTAAAAACCGCTTTATCTTAGTTGCAGATATTTACAGAAAAGACACCAAAAACCTACTTTTTTATGTTGATATTCCTTCAACTTCAGGATTTCCTAAGGTATTTCAAAATATTGGAGAATTAAGAAATGAAGGATTGGAATTAGCATTGACAACAGTGAATCTAAAAAGCAAAGATTTTGAATGGTCTACATCAGCTAATATCTCTTGGAATAAAAATAATGTAAAAAAACTTTCTGGAAAGGAAGGGGAAAAATTCATTGCGGGACAAGTATTTGATAAACCAATTTCTATTTTGGAAGTAGGTAGTCCAATAGGAGAATTTTATGGATACAAAACTGATGGAATTTGGAGTGAAGAAGAGATTGCTGCGAAACCATCTAATTTTATGCCAGGTGCACGTGCAGGTGATCGGAAATTTTTAGATGTTAATGAGGATGGTGTATTGAATATTGATGACCGGATTGTTATCGGATCCGCAATGCCGAAGTTTATTGGCGGATTCAATACCAATCTAACTTATAAAAACTGGGAGCTCTATGGTGCACTATCGTTTTCATACGGTAACGATATGTTTAATGAATTGAGTAAATTGACATTAGCAATGTATGGTGGCGTAAACGTAAGTATTGATGCATTAGACAGATGGAGACCAATTACTGATGATATGACTGCCACACAAAGAGAAGAACAATTAGCGTTTAACTCAATAACAAATATTCCAAGGGCGGGTAGTTATTCCCAAACAACAGAAGTGTCCGACGCTTACATTGAAGATGCATCTTATATAAGATTGAACAACTTGTCCTTATCATATACACTACCAAAATCACTATTAGACAAGTTGTCAGTTTCAAATACCAGGCTCACAGGAAGTGTTGAGAATCTTTTTACAATTTCAAAATATTCTGGATATAGTCCTGTAGGTAACAGCAGAGGAGGATTAGTAAGAGGACTTGATTCAGGTTTATATCCGACTATGCGTACATTCAAATTGACATTATCCATTAGTTTATAAAAAATTTAATACTTATAAAAATGAAAAAATCCAAATACATATTGCTCATTATAGCACTAATATTTATTTCCTGTGATGAGGAGTTTCTCGAGGAAGATCCAAAGAGTTTCATTGCTTCATCAAATTTTTACCAAACCGACGATCAAGCTATTTCTGGTATTAATGCCGCATATGGTAGCCTAAGAAACGAGGGTGTCCGGTTGGAATTTATCTATATGGACGATGTTTCTGCGGATGATTTAGTACCCACCCCGGGACAACCTAATGACAGACTTCAGCTGGATAGAATGGTCTATACCTCAGAACATGCATACTTATATACCATGTGGAAAAATCAATATCAAGGTATAAACAGAGCAAATACTGCGCTAACACAATTAGAGGATGGAAATATTTCGACCACTTTGGCGAAACGATTAGAAGGTGAAGCTAGGTTTTTACGTGCATTTTATCATTTTAGGTTGGTAAGATGGTTCGGCGATGTTCCTTTGATGACCGAAGATACTCGTTCTGCTGAGGAAAGTGAATTGTACCCATCTCGCACACCCTCTGCAGAAGTTTATGCTCAGATAATTGAAGATTTAAAATTCGCTGAAGAAAATCTTAATGACAAATACGAGTACGGCAATCCTGATTATTATCGGGCTACAAAGGGGTCAGCAAAAGCATTGTTGGCTAAAGTTTATCTAACTATGGCTGGCTATCCGTTAAATGATGAGTTGAAATGGCAACTAGCAAAAGAAAAGAGCCAAGAGATAATTGATAATAAAGCTAAATATGGCTATGAGCTTGTTGACAATATTGCTGATATTTTTAATGTAAATAAAGAAGCTTCAAATACTGAACAAATATGGAGTTTACCTGCTACAACAGGTTTATCGGTAAATGGATGGTATTATACAAGAATGAAAAGATATTTTATTACATGGACATCCATTCGCCCTACTAATGAAGTTTTAGGAACATCGGAGTATTCATCTATTTCTATTTGGGATGATCCTAACGACCTTAGGAGAAAAGCAGCTTTGGCGACCAAAAGTGGAAGTGGTATTACTGATGTAGATAGTGTAGGTGTAAAGGTTGTGGGAAAATATTGGGATGCTGAACAAGATGCATATGCAAGAAACGATTACCCCTATATACGCTTTTCTGAGGTGTATTATATTCTTGCCGAAGCCATTGTTGAAACAGGTGGAGATTTAGACAGGGCTATGGATATAATTAATATGTTTAGAACTAGAGCGGGTGTAGCACCATTAAGTTATACGGACGCAAACGATATACGCCAGATTATTCATGACGAAAAAAGAAAAGAATTTTTGTTTGAAGGAAAAAGAAGAAGTGATTTAATTCGTTGGGGCGAATATGTTGATGCAATGATTGCTCATGGGGAACGGCAATTTGGCCCTGGCAATCTGAATGAAATTGGACATACAGGTGAGAGGAATACATTATTTCCACTTCCCTTAACGGAATTCATTGCAAATAAAAACTTAAGACCACAGAATTTTGATTACTAGAAAAGAATTTTTTAGTTTAGTTTGATGATAGGCTGGTTAACTAAGCCAGCCTTTCTTTTGTATGTTATTTAAGGAGGTACTATTTATCAGATTGATGGTAAAATATTCGAGTTTGACTGCACTTGTTAAAAGTCTAATATATATAAAGGAATATTAAAGTCCATTTATAGCTTCGCACTTACTACAACCAGTTGCAACCTGTTGTATAATAACTTTTTATATACCTGTCTTTAAAGATTAGGAAAGAACTAGATTCTAAATAACTCTTTTAGATGTTCAGTCATTCAACTGTGGTGGACGTAAAAAAATAATTTCCATATTAAATAAATCTAAAAATATGAAACCGATCAAAACAAAGAAATCCTACAAAGTGCAAAGAATGCACTATATCTTATTTTCTTTATGTCTTCACTTGATGTTTACCCAGGTACAAGCGCAGATTCCTGATCCTAGTTATACGTTAACTTATCAAGATAATTTTAATGCTGATTCTTTAAATGAAAATGACTGGTACTACAGAGATCAAGATATAATATATCATGGGGGGTATAACCAAAAAGAGAATGTATCAGTTGAGACAGTTGGGGGAATTGGTTACTTACGAATAGACTATAATAAGTGGGATGCAAACGGAGATGGAACGGACGATGTTGTTGGAGGTGGCATTATGTCAAAGAAAACATTTGGCTATGGATATTACGAAGCCAAGATCAAATTTCATGATAGTTCAAGAGGCTTCCATCAATCATTTTGGACAACTGGACTTGGCAAATACTCTAGCTACTCAAACAAATATGGATATAATGAGGATGCAAAAAACGATTTGGTACCTTGGATAAATTCAGCATTGGAAATTGATGCTATTGAATTAGACTCAGATTACAATAATGGAGGAGGGAATTTTCATTGGCATCAACCTTCATTTACCACACCTCCTGGTGCTCATAAAAGTTATTCTTCAACTTATATAGATACCAATAATTGGATAACTATCGGTTTTGAATGGAAACCCGGTTTAATTATATATTATATTGATGGAATTGAAAGACATCGGGTTTCCTATTCAGATTCTCGATATGCCGCACAAGAAGTTTGGCTAACTGGCCTAGCTAATACTACAAGCTATTTTGGGGGAGGTGGAACACCAGAAGATGGAGCATCTATGAAAGTGGATTATTTCAGGTTTTATAGTAAACCAGTTGAGGGAAATATCTTGGGGAACAATAGTTTTGAGGCTAATACTCAGTCCAGCGAAGTTCCTTTCAATTGGATTCAAGATGATGGAATATACAATAACCTTTATACCGATGAAAGTAAAGTGGTGTTTGATGGTACTGCCTATGATGGTTCTGGCTATCTTCAACATGATTGCCAAACCAGTTCCGATTCTATATCCACTAAGCAGCGACTGGATTACATTGCAAATGGTAGTTATAAGCTTTCAGCTTGGGTTAAGAGTTCAGGAGGATTGAGCAATTCAAAGATGAGGATTTTTGGTCACGGTGGAACTGAAAAAAATATAAATATACCAAATACATCCACCTGGACTAATATAATAATAGATAGTATTGATGTAACCTCTAATAAAGCTATAATAGCTTTTACCACGCAAGGGGATGATGGGCAATGGATAAAAGTAGATAAAGTTGAGTTTAGTGACATAAATTTTGAACCAGCGCCCCCTCAACCTAACGAGCTTATTATAGATAATGGGGACCCCGGATATTCTGAATCTGGCACATGGTTCACAAGTGGTTTGACAGGTTATAACAATTCAAGTACAAGATACGCTGGCTCTGCAATTGGTCCATATACTCAATGGACTCCTACAATACCTGATACCACTGAGTATGAAGTGTATATTTATAAAATTGTAAGCTCCAATAGTGATACAAATGCAAAAATCACCGTTTCATACAATGGAGGAACAGACATACAATACCTGGACTATTCAACAGGAACATCTGGCTGGATTTACCTAGGGAAGTATAATTTTGCATCTGGAACAAGTGGTTATGTTCGCAATTCTCTGAATACTTCTGGTAAATATGCACGTGCTGATGCTGTTAAATTTGTTCAACCTAACGATCTTATTATAGACAATGGAGAAACCGGATATTCTGAATCTGGCACATGGTTGACAAGTGGTTTGACAGGTTATAACAATTCAAGTACTAGATACGCTGGCTCTGCAATTGGTCCATTTACTCAGTGGACTCCTACCATACCTGATACCACTGAGTATGAAGTGTATATTTATAAAATTGTAAGCTCCAATAGTGATACAAATGCAAAAATCACCGTTACATACAATGGAGGAACAGACATACAATACCTGGACTATTCAACAGGAACATCTGGCTGGATTTACCTAGGGAAGTATAATTTTGCATCTGGAACAAGTGGTTATGTTCGCAATTCTCTGAATTCTTCTGGTAAATATGCACGTGCTGATGCTGTTAAATTTGTCAAACCAATATCAGGTGGATCCAAGATGGCAAAACCTACTGAAAAATTAGTTTCTCAAACTGTTGCCCAGGAACCGGATACGTCGAATATCCTCAGGAGCCTGGCCGTAGTACCAAACCCGGTAGGAAGTGAGGCTGTTGTTAGATTTAGTTTAATTAAAGATTCCAATGTTACCATCACCATCTTTGATTTCAACGGTAGGAAAGTAAACCAATTGTTCTCCGGTGTTGTAAAAGCCAATGTTGTGAGGGAAGTAAGCCTCCAACGCAATAACATGATGAGTGGATTGTATATCGTGAAATTAATGACAGATCGTGGACATTCTTATGAAAAACAGATTATTGTAGAATAGTTAAAAGTTTATGCTTGTTAGCATCTATTAGATTACGACGAAGGATGATATATCTAAAAAGAGTTATTCGTTTAATGATTTAATCATTTGATATGATAGAATATAAAAAGAAGTTAGCACACTTAGTGATTTTGGTAATAACAATTAACTTATATGCGCAAAATCCACCCCCAAATAAAGGATATGAATTACTTTATGAGGATAATTTTGATGGTGACACCTTGAATACAAACGATTGGGCTTATAGGGTAGGACGACGCACAGGGGGAGGGTATATCAATGGCGTTAACCTAAAAAAAAATGTTAATCTAAAAGATGGTGCATTGCGTATTGCAGTGAAACATGAAATTATTGACGGCCAATATGAAAATACAGGTGGTGGGGTGATTAGTAAATTAAACTTCGGTTACGGATACTACGAATGCCTTTCGAAACCTTTTATGGCTGGCACAGGTGTTCATACTTCATTTTGGCAAGCTAGCAGCCTACGGGAAAATAATAACATTTTCGAAATTGATTCTTACGAAATTGATTCAAAATCTAAAATGGGCTGTAACAATCTTTATGTACATCTTAAAACAAAAGAAGCACGTGTTCCATGGGTGCATCGGGCTCAAGTCCCTTATGTCGCAGACAAGGATGGGTGGATACTGGATGCCTATGAATACACACCTAATGGAGTGATCTTTTATGATGATGGTAAAATAGTTGCCAAAGCTGAATGGGAAGGTCTTACAGCTCAACAAGCCATCTGGTTAACTGCATTAAACGGTGTTGGTAAAGTTGATACAGCGGCACTTCCTGGCGAAAGCCTTTTTAAGTATTTTAGATATTATGCCAAAGATTATCCGGGTATCAACCTGTTGCCCAATGGTAATTTTGAGTACAATCAGGATGCAGTCAATAGTAACAAACCTATAGCTTGGACACCTTCCGGTGATACTTCATCAATAAATATAGTTAAGGGAAATTCAGCTAGGGATCAATACAAATTAAAAATAAGTTCAGATAAAAATTTTGATGCATCAATACAACAAAAGCTTGAATTTATTCGCAACGGTGAGTACATTCTTACCGCAAAAGTACGATCTAGCTGTAAAGTAGGAACAGCAAAAATGAGTTTAAATGGTATTGAGTATGAAGTTTTAATACCAAAAACAAAAAAATGGAAGCATATTGAATTAAATGGTGTTAAAATTAGTAATAATGAAGCAATCATAAGTATAACTGCAAAAGGCGGACCAGATGATTGGATTGAAATTGACGATATCAATTTTATGAAGCCCGTGTTAAAGGAACAACAGGTTGAAAATAATAAAAAACCATTTAGTCTTTTTAAAGATGAAATATGGGGCTTAGCTTATGTTGAGCCAATTGTATTTACAGGGAATGATAAATTTTATTTTTTCGACCGGATTGTGGGTTATGGAGAGGCTATTTCGGTGGCATTTACATTAAAAGCTGATAAATTGGCTAATATGACACCAATAGCACGTATTCCTAAAAATGGTAATTCAGGATGGTCCATTGGATTATCTGAAGAAGGTAGCCTAATCTTCAGGATTGGAAGTCAGGAAAACCATACAGATGTAATTGCGAAAAACGTTTATGCCGTTGATCAAACTTGTAGCATTGTTTGTCAATATAACAAAGGAACGGCTTCGGTATATCTAAATGGTAAGATGCTCAAGACGGTCAGTGGAATAACCCAAAACACTTTGGATGCAACTGCCGCAGGTAAATTGGGAGCTGCTGGTTCTGGCTATGAGGCTGTAAGTGCCGTAATGCAGGAAACTGAAGAAAAGAAAAAAGGAACGTCACAGAGTCGTAACTTTAGCGGTACCATGCAACAAGTGAAAATATACAACCACAATTTATATTGAAAACAGTTGCAACCGAAAATAAGTTCTGAGTTACGTTCGTTTTATGATGACTTTAGAGCATTCAATTTTTAAATTGATATTTTCAAGTTATAACTTAAAAGAGAGAGAATGAACTATTATGTAATAATATTGACTTTTATATTACTAAATTTGCCCCATGCTGCACAATTTAGTTTTAACTCAGAAACACAAAAAACTTACCCATTGGGAGTTAATATTCCTGGAGGTGGGCATTTGGACAGAAGCAAATTAATTTGTTCAAATTACAAACACAACCCTAGCAAGATTGAAGAATTAAGAATTCGAGATGGCTTGCCAAATGTTTTTTACAAGTTAAATAAAAATCAAGCTCTTACAGTAGCATACTTAGGTGGCAGCATAACAAAAGCTAAAGGTTGGCGCAACGAAACATTTGCCTGGTTAGAGCAAGAATATCCGAGGAGTACATTTAAACATATTAATGCTGGTATTAGCGGTACACCTGCAGATTTTGGAGCGATGCGCTTAAAACGCGATATACTAAATTACAACGTTGATTTACTTATCATTGAGTTTCGTGTTAATTCAGGTGGAGGTATTGGAACTCGTGCCATTGAAGGGATAATTCGTCAAGTTTGGGATAAAAATCCAACAACAGATATATGCCTGGTTTATACCATTAGCAATTGGATGCTTTCCCATATGGTAAAAGAAAATACTCAAACTCACTTTGGTGAAGAGATGGAAACTGTAGCAAATTATTACGGTATCCCATCCATTGATTTAGCTCCTGAAGTAATTAAACAACTGAAGGAAGGAAAACTCGAATTCGAGGCTGAAGAACCTGTTCCGGGTAAATTGCATTTCTCCGTAGATGGAGTTCATCCAACAACTCAGGGACACAAGCTCTATACCGATGTAATTAATCGATCACTAACTAAAATGAAAAATAAATGTACGCCGAACGTGCATGAATTACAAGCACCTCTAGTTGAAAATCATTTGATTAATGCTGAGCTAATCTCTATTACAAATGCGAAAACTAGTGAAGGTTGGGAGGTCGTAAATATGAAAAAAGATAGCATCTACTTAACTTATGATAACGGTCGCCGTTCGCCACTGGTATTGGGGAAAGCCATCAAAACAAATCAAGAAGGCACAGCATATACAATAAATTGGCTTGGCACTCGACTTACACTATCAAGTATTCAACAGCAAGGTATGGAAATTTCAGTGACTACTGATGGTAGAACCCCTGTTTTTTATACCTACAACAGAACGAATAACCAAATGGCTGCACGTTTGACTAATTTAAATGAACTCCCTAATGGCAAGCACTCAACAACAATAACAGTTCAAAAAGTACCGAAAGGTACTTGGTTCTATGCAGGGCAGTATGGTGTGCTTCATCCACCAAAAAGTTGATGGAGCTTGAGTATCCCGATGAATAAAAAATGATTATCAACTATTCATATTTGATAAAGCACCAACAAGGGTTTTATAAAAGCATATTTTGAGTAATTAACAATTTATAAAAAGAGGAATAAAAGTTATTATATACAGATGGATGACTACATGAGAGTTCACTTTCTTACAACATATATAATTTTTATATTTAAAAAAATCAAATGAACATAAGTAATATTTGTTTTTTGTCATTAATTGCCTGTGCTTTATCTTGTGCAGCACCAGATGTTTATGATGATAATGATATCTCCTCGCAGGACAGTATTGATAACATCCCTACACAGGATACCATCCCTATACAGACTGTGGAAAGTATCGACCTATCAAAATGGGAACTGCAATGGAGTGACGAGTTTGACTATATTGACGCTCAATTAGATAAAAACTGGAACTCCCAAAATGGACCGAGTGGGCATATATTGTGTAGTCGATGGAGAGAGAATGCTGTGGTGGATAACGGTGTATTACAACTTGTGAACAAAAAGGAAGAAAGTGGTGGTCAATCATGGACCTCTGGAAATATTTGGACGAAGAAGAAATTCAAATATGGATATTTCGAATGTCGTTACAAATATGCGGCATCAGGAGCTACAAATAATTCTTTTTGGCTAATGACGAAAGGTGCAGATCCTAAGGAAGGAAAGCGATTTGAAATAGATATTAACGAGGGGCACTTTCCTAATGAAGTCAATACCAATATACACAATTGGGGAGATGTCATAGCAAAACCAAACGGTTCAAAACACACCCCTCGTTTTCCAAAAGTTTTTCTTATGGTATAAATCCTGATTACTCGTTGCCATTAGAGTTTCCTGTTACCACTCGTAAAGTTCGCCTGAGATCTAATAATAGTGCTCATTTCCATATTCGTGAATTTCGTGTTTATAATGTGAATAATGGTAACTATCCTAATCCGCTTTCGGAGACTGCTGACAATGATAAGGTAGGGTTGATCAATTATGTAAGATCAAAAGAGGTCGATATTACCTGTAGTGGATTTTACAATAGCTCTACATCGGCTCAACATGTTGCAGATGGGTCGGTTCAAACAAGTTGGATCACACAAAAAGAAGGAGAGAAGTGGATTCAATTTGAGTGGAATGAAGATATAACAATCGGGTGTATACAGTTTGTTAACGGGTGGCAATCAGGGGAGGAGTGGAACTCTTTGATTACAGACTATCAAGTACAATACTTCGATGGAACGGATTGGTTGGATATGTCATCGATGAACGTGATGAATGATATCAATTTTGCCGAAGAGTATCACACTTTTGGTTTAGAAAGGGATGAGAAGCAGATTATTTTCTATTTTGACGGGAAAGTGATTCGTAAAACAACCAATAATTTTTGCTTTAGTGAAAGTCCCATTTGGTTAAGCTTAGCCATTATTTCATGGTCAGGAGCAGTGACGGATGCTATTGATGGTACAAGTATGAAAGTGGATTATGTACGTTATTATCAACCGAAAGATTAATACTTTAAAAGAAAAAGATGAAACGAGAATGTAAAAGTTCTTACACACTGGAGGATGTTTATGGGCGAGTTCCATATGATACCTATAAAAACAAACAATTATAATCATATGAAAAAAGCACTTGTTTTAATTATTGCAATACTTTGTCTTTGTGGAACTCATGCCTCTGCATTTCAATTTAATAAAAACGATAAAATCGTTTTTATTGGTAATAGTATTACCCATGGCGGATCATATCATGCCATTTTAAGGACATTCCTGGCTACTCGTTATCAAAAAAACATACGTATTCTTAATAAAGGAATTGCAGGTGATGTCGTAACAGGTGTATTAAATCGTTTTGATAAGGATATACTATCTGACAAACCAACGGTAGCTTTTGTAATGCTTGGTATGAATGATGTAAAAAGAACTTTGTATTCTGAAAAACCTACGGATTATGATATAAATGCTCAAAAGGAAGCCTATGCCTTGTACAAGGAAAAAACTGAAGAGCTAATTGGCAAATTAATAGACAATAACATTCGAATTATTTTACTTACACCTACCATGTTCGAGGAAAGCCCTGTACTCAAAAGAGAAAATTACATTGGAGTGAATAGCGCATTGGGAAAATGTGCCGATTTTATCCAAACCATGGGCAATAAATACGATCTGGTAGTCGTGAACTTTCATTCCATCATGAATAGCTTAAATCAGCAAGAACAAGCTAGAGATTCTACGTTTACCATAGTGGGACAGGATCGGGTTCATCCTGGTGATTTGGGACATTTTGTAATGGGGTACCAGTTGATTAAAACTATCCAAAAGCAGGATACACTGGTTGCAGAACTATCTATTGATGCAAAGCGAAGGAAAGCTACGAAAGCTGTCAATTGCAATGCACGTAAAATCAGAACAAAAAATGGGAACTTAAGCTTTGATCTATTAGAAAATTCTTTGCCTTTTCCTCTCTCTGAGTTCGATAAGAAAGGACAACAGTTCGTGCCATTTTCTGATGAGTTAAACCAAGAAATTTTAAGCATTACAAGTCTTCAGCCTAGAAAATATAACGTATTTATAGATACCACTGAAATAGGCACCTTTGATAGCAATACCCTCGAAAATGGCTTGCGTTTGGATGAAATTAGTCAGACACCTCAATATATGCAGGCTATAAAAGTCAATCATCTTTCGAATGAAATAAAAAATTTACAAGCTCAAATAAGAAATTTGCGATATGTGGAATATCATCGATTCAAGATCGATGTATCATCATTTTCAATTGAGAAACTTATGGCTTTGGCAGAACAAAAAATTGTTGAATTAGAAAATTCTAATTTCCCTTATAAAGATTATTTTGTTTTAACACTTAATAATTACATTAAAAACATAGGAAATGAAATACAAACAAAACATTTAATTGAAAACATGAGAACCGAGATGTTTAAACTGTCAAAACCAGTTTCACATCATTATCGCTTAGAATTGATTAACTAGTATAAAAGATTATGCGGTAAGCATAGTCAGTTAGTATAAAAAAGAAGAATTATGAATAAACTATATTTAGCATTATCCTTTTTTGCAATTTCATTCAGTTGTAAATCACAAACAGACGATTTGGAATTATGGTATTCTAATCCTGCAGAAGAATGGCTTGAAGCATTACCGATTGGCAATGGCAGTTTGGGAGGAATGGTTTTTGGAGGAATAGAGCAGGAACATATTCAGTTTAACGAAGAGAGTTTAGTTACCGGAACAACTCAAACCGTAGGATTCTACCAACCTTTTGGAGATTTATATATTGATTTTCCTGCAGTAGATGCAAAAAATTATCGGCGTGAACTTAATATTGAGCATGCCATTCATAAGGTAAGTTATACTGCTGATGGTATAAATTATGTTCGAGAATGTTTTTCAAGTTACCCAGATAAAATGCTGGTGATAAACTTGAAAGCAGACAAAAAAGAAAAAATATCATTTAAAATCAGGCTATCTGATGCACATCAAGGTCAAAATATTGTCGATGGAAATTTAATCACTTCCACTGGGCAATTAAGTGAAAATGATATGATATTTGAATCTCAAGTAAAAGTGCTAAACTCGGGAGGAGAATTGTTTGCTGATACTTCTGGGATTAGAGTGTCGGGAGCTAATGAAGTTACTATTCTGTTAGTTGCAGGTACTTCATTTATCAACGATTATGATAAAAATTTTGAAGGAGAACATCCTCATTCAATGTTAAAACAAAGATTAGTCTGTGTTTCAAAAAAAACATACAAACAACTTCGGGAAACTCACATCGCTGATTATCAGGAACTCTTTGGTCGTGTAAGCCTAAATCTCGGAATTACCCCCGACATGCCAACCATTGACCGTTTGAACGAATATAAAACAGGAGCAGTAGATCCCGCATTGGAAGCTTTACTGTTTCAATATGGACGTTACTTGCTCATCAGTTCATCACGCCCTGGAAGCTTACCTGCCAACCTTCAGGGAATTTGGAATAATGAATATAAACCTGCCTGGTACTCACAATATACAAACAACATTAATATAGAAATGAATTACTGGCCTGCAGAGCCAACAGGTTTGTCTGAATGCCACATGCCATTATTCGACTGGATTGAGAATATGGCAATAGTTCAAAAAAAATCAAACGATCCAAAACTTCAAACCAAACATGGTTGGCTATGTTACAGCACCAATAACATTATGGGAGGTACTTCTACCTGGGGGCTACACCGTCCCGGAAGTGCATGGCTGACTCAACATTTTTGGGAACATTATGCTTTTACTGGCAATAATGATTTTTTAAAAAACCGTGCCTATCCAATGTTAAAGGATGTATCTGCTTATTGGGAAAATCATCTTGTTGAAAGTGAAGATGGCAAACTGATTACCCCGGATGGCTGGTCGCCTGAACATGGCCCTGATGGCACGGAAGGGGATAGAACAACTTATCCTGGTGTTTCATACGATCAACAAATTGTTTATGACCTTTTTAGTAACTGTATTGAAGCTTCTGCCGCTTTAAATAAAGATGCTATTTACCGTAAAAAATTGATTGATATGAGAAGCCGTCTTCTAGGACCACAAATTGGAAGGTGGGGACAATTACAGGAATGGATGGAAGATGTGGATGATCCGAATAATCATCATCGACATATTGCGCATCTTTTTGCTGTTCATCCCGGAAGACAAATCAGTCCAATGTCAACTCCTGAATGGGCAAAAGCGGCTTTAGTGTCACTTAATGCCCGAGGAGATGTCGGTACCGGCTGGAGCACAGCTTGGAAAATAAATCTTTTTGCACGACTTCAGGAAGGAAATCGTGCATATGATCTCATTCGCCAACTTTTCACTCAGAGTATTCTCAAGAATTTATTTGATACGCATCCACCCTTCCAGATAGATGGGAATTTTGGATATACAGCCGGAGTTGTTGAAATGTTGCTGCAAAGTCATATTAGAGAAGATAATCACTACATTCTGCAGTTATTACCTGCTTTGCCAGATGCCTGGGAGGCTGGCGAAGTAACAGGTCTACGTGCCCGAGGAGGTTTTATAGTTGACATAAAATGGGGGGAAGGAAAATTGCTTTCCTGCACAGTAAAATCCTTATTGGGAAGTGACTTGTCAGTAAATTACCAGGGAAATATTTATAAAATCAAAACCGAGCAGGGAAAAAGATACGATCTCAGTTCGCATTTTCAATAAAATTAAATCAATGAAAAAACATCATCAAGTAAAAAACGAATGTTATATGCCTTATAAAAAAGTCTCATTAGTGATTTATGGAATGCTTTTATTGCTTTTTATTGGGTGTGTCAATACTCAAAAGAAAGATGCAGAACCAGCTCCAATTGCAGATAACTGGGAGTACCTGGGAGAAGTTTTAAATGAACCAGGTTACGATATCTGGGGCAGTTCACCTATACGCGATGAAGGAGGTAAAATTCATTTGTTTAGTTCCCGATGGCCATCGTCTATAAAATTCTCAGATGGATGGCGATTTGAGAGCGAAATAGCTCATTACATTTCTGATAAACCGGAAGGCCCGTTTACGTTTAAAGAAGTAGTTCTCAGTCCTGAAAAAGACGTAAACGGATGGAAAGCAGCTGGATTTCATAATCCAAATATTAGAAAAGTAGGTGATAAGTATGTGCTTGTTTTCATTGCTAATGATGGAAATCCTAAACATGGTCCTTCCCAATGTATTGGAATGATTTTAGCTGACAATATTAATGGCCCGTGGGAATCTATTCCTGACGACAATACACCTCTACTTAGTACACCTGATGAAAAAGAGATTTGGTGTTTTAATAGTGGTTGTGGAGTAAATAATCCGTCCTTACTTCAACATCCTGACGGACGTTTCCTTCTTTACTTTAAGGCTATGACTGGACCACGCCCTGAAGGACGTATAAGCATGGGAGTTGCTATTTCCGACTCTTTGGAAGGCCCATACATTATTCAACCAAAACCAATAACAGCAAATCAGAAAATAATTGAAGACGGCTATGCTTTTGTATGGAGAAATCAAATTTGCCTGCTAACAACAGATAATCATGGGATTTTGGAAACGGGAGGCGGTTTATTGTGGACTTCTAATGATGGACTCAGTTTTAATTCTGAACCATTGTCCGGTTTTCATAATTTTGCTGATTTTTATCTAAAAGGTAAAATCCCTGCATCGGCAAAGGTACGATATGGTAACAAAGTAAAATTTGAACGTCCTCAGATACTTTTAGATTCAGTAGGTGAACCTGAATATCTTTATTGCCCAAGTGGTATTGCATTGGATGGCAGCGATGGAACAAACTGTTATCTTCTTCGGTATAAAAAACAAGTGGACGAAAAATAGTTGAATTACATCGATCAGTTGGGTGTTCTTTTGGTATTCGTAGGAGGTGTGGTAAATGGTATAAGTCGTAAAGCAGGAATAGGAAAGTAGCTTCCAAGGGAATAAACTTTAAAGGATTAGTGCAGCATGTTAAAATTTACAATTGTAGTTTATATTGAAATAGATTAAAGAATTAAAACAGTTAAATGATGATGAATAGTAAAGCAGTTTGGTCGTTAATATCATTTGCCCTGCTCTTAGGAGCATGCAATCATAAGCCTTCCGTTGATTTGAATTTTCAAGAGTTGTTGCCCAATAAGTTAGATAAATCTAATATAATTTCAGAGGAAGATTATAATGTATGGGGAACAAATATTATAAAAGGAAAAGATGGTAAATATCATGCTATCTATTCGAGATGGTTAAAGTCTAGAGGATTTTCAGCTTGGGTTACACACTCTGAATTGGCACATGCAATTTCTGATAATTTAACTGGTCCTTACTCTTTTACAAATGTTGTATTATCACCTCGAGGTAATGAATATTGGGACGGGTCTACAACACATAATCCTCATTTATTGGAGTATAAAGGAAAATATTATCTCTATTATATGGGAAATAGAGGTAGTGGTTATTGGGATAATACACCTGATAGCATTATGCCCCACTATAGGGATAAAGAGTGGTGGGTAAATAGAAACAACCAGAGAATAGGCGTTGCCGTAACAGATGATATATATGGAGAATGGAAACGCTTCGATAAGCCACTAATCAATATAAATGAGAATCGCCGAATGGTGTCTACACCCGTAGTCTCTATTCGCCCTGACGGTAAGTTTCTGATGACGTACAAATATGTAAAGGAAAATGAAAATGTTACAGGTGGGCAAGTTGTCCATGTAACTGCATTATCTAATTCTCCTCTTGGTCCATTTCTAGATACAAAAGTACCTTTCATAGTGAGTAAGAGTACGCGCTTTGCAATAGATGATCATGTAGAGTGGTATCAAGAAGGTAAATATTATTGCATAGCAAAAGATCATGATGGAAGTCTAACAGAATATCCCACTGGTTCTATGGTGCTCTTTACTTCTGATGAGAAAGGTTTGAACTGGAAATTAGCTAAACATCCTTTGGTATTTAAAGCAAATATAATTAATTGGACGGATGGAACTGTACAAGAATGTGAGCGCACCTGTGATATGCCTAAATTGTATATGGAAGATGGAAAAGCCAAAGCGTTAATTATGGCCACTCTACCTATAGATACAGAAGTGAGTTTTGCTACAGTTGTTCCTTTAGTTTATAAATAAAAAAATTAAACATATGAAAAGTATTTATATCCTATTTTTAGTCATAATAGCAGTTGGGTGCGATTCCTCAAAATCACCAATGGATACAACAGGTGAAGATAAAATGTTATTATCTGGTCAATGGAAATTCAATACATTACAAGGTGATGGTTCTAACTATCTAAATGTACATCCAGAAAAGGATGACATAATTATTGATAACAGTGATACAGCACAGGTTGAAATAAAGGGCACGTGGTCAACATCTACAAATACACGTGGTGGCATTAATTTTTGGTCAGATGACTATTTGATTTCTTCAGATGGTAGTGATAGCAGTTCTTATGTTCGTTTTAAACCTGAAATTCAGGCTTCAGAATATCATGAAGTTTTTGTGTATTATCCTTTTGGGATTGAGCCACAAGTAAAAATAAATGTAAAGCACACAAATGGAGTTTCTACAAGGTATTTTAATCAAAGAGTAAAAAGTGGGAATTGGTTGAGCCTTGGTGTTTTTAAGTTTGATGAAGCATCTGAATCCTATATTGAAATTAAATCGAATATTGGTGTTGTTGCAGATGCTATTATGTTGCGTCCGGTGGCAAGCTCCATAATAGATAAAGTAAAAAAGGAAAAAGAACAGGTTTATTTACCAACATACGACGATTCTGATTGGAAAGCTCTTCGTGTGCCAGGACACTGGGGAATGCTTAATGAATACAGTAATTACACTGGTAAAGGATGGTATCGGAACACCTTTCACTTACCAAAAGATTGGAAGCAAAATGGAAATGAAAGGTTAACGCTTAAATTTGATGCTGTATATCATGTAGCTCGAGTATTTTTAAATGGGGAATATATTGGCATGAACCGGGGTGGTTTTACCCCGTTTGATTTTGATGTTACCGATAATGTTAATTTCGAGGGTGAAAACGTACTAGCTGTTGAAGCAGATAATAATTATCAGGTTGGTGCCACCTGGAATTGGGGAGGCATTATTAGAGATGTCCATTTGATAAGAAACAATGATGTACTAATTCAACACCAATACATTCATGCAGAACCTGATTTGCTTTCAGGAAAAGCTGAGGTTAATCTGAAAATAAGATTGGAAAACAAATCAGCAAACAAACGGGAGGTTACTATCAATAGCGAAGTAATCGATTCAAAAAGCTTGCTAACATTAACACAACTCGTATCACTTGAACCTCATTCATCAAAGGAGGTCCGCCTTGAGGGAACATTAGCTGCAAAAGATGTCAAACTATGGCATTTTGACGCACCCCAGTTGTACCAATTGGAAACCCGCATTCATGAAGGGGGAAAGTTGCTGCATAGAAAGGATGAGCGTTTCGGGATCAGGAAAGTAGAAGCTACAGCATCGCAATTGTTATTAAACGGAGAACCTGTAAGATTAGCAGGTTTAAACCGGGTGAGTGATCATCGTTATTGGGGAAGCTCAGAGCCGCTTGAACTCATTATTCAGGATGTTGATTTGATGAAAAATGCGGGCGCAAATTTCATGAGGATTATGCATGGGACCCAGAATGAAAAACTGATTGAACAATGTGATGAAAAAGGCATAATGATATTTGAAGAGGTGAACGTAAGGAATTTGAATAATCCTGAATTCACGGCCCCTGATTATCCACTGGTGAAACGTTGGCTACGAGAAATGATTGAAAGAGACAGTAATCACCCATCCATAATTGGTTGGAGTGTAGGTAATGAGCTAAGAAATCATTTCGAATATATCGAAGATATGATTAGCTATGTAAAAAATGATTTGGATTCGAACCGCTTGGTAACCTATGTTAGCAATTCGGGGCATTCCAAGAATGACCCCATTATATTTGGCGATATTATTATGCATAATTGTTATAATAAAACTCCTGAATCGCAAATTAATACATTGCATAAACATTGGCCTGATAAACCAATCTTCTTTTCCGAATTTAGTCCGCGACGGTTTAAAACTACATCATTAGATGAAGACTTACCGGAGTTGTCAGATTGGTACAACGTAATCAGAGGTAAATATCCGTTTGTAATAGGGGGTTCATTGTGGACCTATAATGATTACCGGAGTGCGTATATTGAAACCACAGCCGAAGAAAACCGTACGTGGGGGCTTGTGAATTCATGGCGACAGAAAAGGCGATTGTATAGCCGAATGCAACAAGAGAATAGTCCGGTAAAAGGGTTGATAGTGGACAATATCGATTTGAGTTCAAGTTCAGCAAAGATTGAAATCATTACAAAGCAGCTTTCCGATTATCCTTCATACACCTTGAATTCCCATACTTTACACTGGTCTTTTTTTGATAAAAGTGGTGCTGAGTTAAAGAGAGGACATCTTTTATTGCCTACGTTAAAACCCGGAGATAAATGGAATGGAAGCATAGTCGGTAAAAAAAATCAATTGAATGCTTCTTGCCTGAAAATTGAAATACTTTCTCCCGGAGGATTTGTGAGAAGTTCAAAAACAATTTATTTTAAAGTACCCAATCCGCCAATTATTAATCATGTAATTGAAGGGGATAGTACAGTAAGAATTTTATTTGATAAGGTATTTGGAGCTGAAGAATATTTTGTAAGCTGTTTTGAAGGTGGAGCAAAGCTATTGGATTCGAAAAAAACTATTATGAACTATGTAGATTTGGAAGGTTTGGAGAATGGTAAAGAGTACCAGTTTCAAGTTGTTGCTTGTAATAGTAAAGGAGAAAGTATCTCTTTAAAAAGTTTAAGTGCAACGCCCGATGGCAGACCATTGCCTCCTGTTATATGGGATGCATTTATGGATAGAGGAAAACTCGTAATCGGTTATTCTTCAGAAAAAGAGGATGAGTTGTACTCCGTTCGTTATGGCGGCAGTGAAGAGAATATGAATAAAACCTTTACATCAAATGTAAAAGGGATGATGACTATTGATTTAGGACAGGTAGAATCATGCGCATTCAAAATCAAACGTATTCAGGGAGAAGTAGAAAGTCATTGGTCAACCACAAAAATTATTAAATAAACAATAAATAAAATGAATAAAATACTGGTAATTAGTGTGTTAGTTTTGGTTTCAGGATATTTGTATGCTCAAAAATCTGAAAAGCCAAACATAGTTTTAATATACGCAGATGATATGGGCTATGGAGATCCAGGATGCTATGGTGGAACGCTGATTCCAACACCTAATATTGACCGGTTGGCCAAAGAAGGGGTATTGTTTACAAACGGCTACGTTACAGCACCAGTGTGTGGTCCTAGTCGGTACGGAATACTTTCGGGAGCTTACCAACAACGATTTGGCATTCAATGGAACCAGGATGCTTATGCTGTAATTCCGGGAGTAACGGAACGGATACCTAAATCCCAGCAAACTATTGACCAAACGTTAAGCAAAGCAGGGTATACTACAGGTATTGTGGGGAAGTGGAATTTGGAAAATTATCCGCATACAACATTCAACGAATCCATGTCGGTGATGCACTTTGGGGGAGATTACTGGCCCGATTCAACAGGACACTACGGTGGTGTTGATGAGGAAAAGGCACGCGGTGATTTCAAACGTATCCTTTGGGGGCCTGAGCGCGAAGGAGATGAGTATCTAACCGACAGGCTTGGAAGGCAATCGGTTGAGTTTATAAACAGAAATAAGGACAAACCTTTCTTTCTCTACTTGGCTTTCAATGCCCCACACAGCCCAATGCAAGCGAAGAAATCGCATCTCAAGGATGTGCAACATATAGAAACCGAAGCATATCGCTTTTATGCTGCTATGGCCATATCAATGGACGAGAATATTGGAAAAGTTATGGATGCGCTGGAGGAACTTGGTATCAGAGAAAATACCATTGTTGCATTTGCAAGCGACAATGGCCCCACCTATTCATATAATGTTGAATGGCCAGAAGAATGGCCTAAAGAACTATTAGGTAGTAACGGGCCATTATCCGGCCATAAGGCACAGCTTTATGAAGGTGGCATCCGGGTTCCATATATCATTAGTTGGCCCGAAAAACTAAAACAGGGCATTGTGTATGATCATCCGGTAAGTACCTTAGATTTTTATCCAACTTTTTGTGCTGCTGCTTCTCAGAAAATACCAAAAGAAACTATAATTGATGGAGTAAATCTGCTTCCATATTTAACAAAGAAAAACAAACAGCAACCTCATGATCAATTGTTTTGGTATCACAACGATTTTGGAGCAGTGAGGTCAGGGAAATGGAAATTATACAATTATAAAAATGATGTTAAGCTTTTTAATCTGGAAGAAGACATTGCCGAGAAAAATGATTTGAGCATTAAGCAACCTGAAATTACAAAGAATTTACTTGATGATTTAAATGTTTTTCGAAAACAAATGCCTCCTGCGGTAAATCAGGAAATAAGAAATAAGAAAGCCACTAACGCAATTAAAAAATAAGGAAAAAATGAAGAAAATAGTCTATTTAGGAATGATAGTATTAGTTTTCAATGCATGTGTAAACAATAAAAAAGATCAAGATTATAAGCTTAAGTTAGGCAAGGTGCCGCTTACAGCTAAATTTATTGACAATGATTGGTACATATGGGGAGGTAGTGTAGTGGAAAAAGATGGACAGTATCACATGTTTTACAGTCGCTGGCCAAAAAAATATCATTTCAGTGCCTGGTTAACGTATTCTGAAATAGCCCATGCTGTATCGGATTCTCCATTTGGTCCATTTAAATATAAAGATACGCCATTTCCAGCGCGAGGTGTCGAGTATTGGGACGGTTTAAATACACACAATCCTACAGTAAAAGAGTTTAACGGTAAATACTATATCTATTACACAGGTACAACAGGAAATCGGGAAATAGTGGAAAAGGGGTTAAACTGGGTGAATAGAAATAATCAGCGCATAGGTGTTGCAGTTGCAGATCATCCCAATGGCCCCTGGCAACGTTTTGATAAACCACTTCTTGAAATGCCCACCGACTCGCTGGCACATGATGCTTTAATGATGGCAAATCCATCTGTAACAAGGCATCCTGATGCAAGATATGTTCTCGTTTATAAGTGTGTAGGTAAAAAACGAAAGCTTCCGGGAGGTGGCCCTGTAGTTCATATGGTAGCTTTTTCTGATTCACCTACCGGCCCTTTTAAAAAATATCCAAATCCCATATTTACAGCAGAAGGATATGATTTTCCTGCTGAAGACCCATATATCTGGACACAAGGTGATAAACTCTACGCTATAGTAAAAGATTTTAAAGGTACTTTCACTAAGTCCGGTCAGTCATTGGCGCTTTTTGAATCCATTGATGGAATTGATTGGAAATTAAGTAAAAACTCACTGGTTTCTACAATGAAAATAGAATGGGAAAACCGCACTCAAAAAGTGAAGCACCTCGAAAGACCTCAATTGTTTTTACAAAACGGAAAACCAGTCGCTTTAATGTGTGCCTCAGATACACTTGATGCAAATGGTGTTATACAATCATTTAATGTACAAATACCTATAAAATAGGTTGCGAGCAAAATCAACTTATAAAAATGGTTATGCAGCTTCAGTTAAATCCTTTAAGGCGAAATATAGAACCGCATTCAATGGAAGTGCTGGTGATTAAAAAATCATCATCTTAAAGTGGTAATATTAAATTAACAGCTAAATATAAAGGTCTTGAGCTGGCAGAATTGAATATAAATACCAAGTAGTTTAAAATTAGATATATTATGAAGAATATTTTAAAATTACTTTTTACACTGTTTATAACAATTGTGCTATTTAGTTGTGCTCACTCAACAAAAAAGCCTAATATTATCTTGGTAATAACAGATGATCAGGGGTACGGAGATATCTCGGCGCATGGAAGTCCTGATGTTTTAACTCCTAATATGGATAAACTAAAATCTCAGGGAATTAGTCTGGAAGATTTTCAAGTTAGTCCAACATGTGCTCCAACAAGGTCAGCAATTATGTCGGGTAAACATCCTTTCAAATGCGGCATTACTCATACCATTCTAGAACGGGAACGAATGGCATTAGGAATAACCACATTGCCCGAAGTTTTAAAAAGAGGAGGATATACAAGTGGCATATTTGGGAAATGGCATTTGGGTGACGAGGAACAATACCAGCCTGATAAACGGGGTTTCGATGAGGTCTTCATTCATGGTGGCGGAGGGATTGGACAAGCTTATCCAGGGTCATGTGCCGATGTTCCTGCGAATAAGTATTTTGATCCTTTCTTCAGGCATAATGGAACGTTCGTAAAAACCCAAGGTTTTTGTACGGATGTTATCTTCAAACAGGCTTTGTATTGGATAAAAGAGAAAGTAGATGGTCAAGAGCAGTTTTTCGCTTATGTCGCCACGAATGCCCCTCATAGTCCTTTTATCGCCCCCGAAAAATACAAGAAGAAGTTCATAGAGGATGGGTACCCTGAGAAGAGTCAGGGGTTTTACGGGATGATCGAGAACATAGATGACAACCTAGGCATCCTAATGGAAAAGCTTGAAGCTTGGGGTATTGAAGATAATACGGTATTAATATTTATGTCGGATAATGGAAAAGCAATTCGCTATGGCTCATATAATGCAGGAATGAAGGGGTATAAAGGAAGTGTGAACGAAGGCGGCACAAGAGTTCCTTTTTTTATTAGGTGGCCAATGAAATTCGAGGCCGGCAAACAGATAGATGTATTGCAAAATCATTACGACCTGATGCCTACGCTTGCAGATATTGCTCAAGTTGATATTTCCGGTCTTCCCGATATAGAGGGGGGGAGTTTCCTTCCTTATTTATCTGGTGAATCGAAGGAGAATATAGACAGGTACCGTTTTGTCCATGGTGGCAGGTGGCCATTAAACCCACAAAATTATTCTGGACAAGAAGGAGGAGAGCATTGGATTGGAACGCTGGAAGAATCAAACCCTGAAAATTCAAAATATAAAAACTGTGCTGTAAGAAACGAACGGTATAGATTTATTAATAATAGTAAGTTGTATGATTTATATAATGATCTTGGGGAAACAACAGATGTTGCAGCAGAAAACCCTGAAGTAGTTAAACATATGAAAGTTGCATATGAAAAATGGTGGACCAATGTTCAACCTTATTTGGTGAATGAAAATGTGCCATTACCAAATGAAAAGCCTTATTGGGTTGCATTTGAAAATCAAACTAAAACGAAAGGTATAACAACACTTAATATTTTATCTAACCATACAAAAAAATATACCATTTTAGGGCTTGGAGACTCCATTACTGAAGGAGGTGACTCCTTCAAAACATACCTTTATCCTTTGTTTAAAATGCTTTCTGAAGCTGGATATGTAACAGAATTTATTGGGCCTAATAATAATAAATGTGAAATAGGTGTAATTAAAAATGCGGGATTTGGAGGAAAAAATGTAGAATATTTAGATTCAAAAATTGATTCAATTTATAAAAAGTACCCAGCAGCTATTGTATTGCTACATGCAGGGCACAATCATTTTTTCAATGAAGATCCTGTAGATAAAATGATTGCGGCGCATAAATCTATTATCAAAAAAATAATGGTACTAAATCCAGAGGTGAAAATATTGGTAGCTCAGGTTATTACTAGTGGAAAACTGCCTAAATATTCTTATATCCCAGAATTTAATAAAGAACTTGCCGCAATGGTAGCACAATTAAAAACAGAGGAACATGGAGTAGTATTGGTAAATCAGGCCGAAGGATTTAACTGGGAGAAACATTGCATTGGTGATAAAGTACATCCCAATTCCGAAGGGGCAAAAAAAATGGCTGAAACCTGGTTTATTAATCTAGATATGCTGTTGGATAAACCTTTATAATATTTTCACTAGAAAAGATGGTTTGCAAACAAATAAATTAGTTATGAAAATAAAACTTACAGTATTTTCCATTTTATATGGTTATAGTGAAATTTTTTCTCAGGGATTTAACTGGGAGAAACATTGCATTGGTGATAAAGTACATCCCATTCCAAAGAGGTAAGAAAAGGCTTAAACCTAATTTAGTAATGATTAAAATGAAATATCAACAAAAAATTAAAACTAATAATAAAAAGTATGTAGCCATATTTTCAAGCAGTAAATAACTAAATTTTAACAGAAGATCCTCTAATATTTAATTGACCATTTAATTCAATCGTTTGAGGAATAAAAGAGCCTTTATTTTCAATTTGTTTAATTAACATTAATGCAGCTTCACGCCCAATCTCATTGGTCGGCTGCAGCACTGTAGTTAATTCAGGATGTACTATAGTGGCCATTTTACTTTCTGAAAATCCAACAATAGCAATATCCTTTGGTATTTTATAACCATTTCTTTGAAGTGTTTTCATAACCCCTATTGCAGATGGGTCATTCGCAGCAAAAATTGCATCAGGAATTTGACCGCTTTCAATTATTTCTCGCCCAACGCGCTCCCCATCTTCAATGCTAAAACCACAAGGAATAATTTTTTCTTTTGTACCTTCAAACCTATGTTTTTTTAGGGCGTCAATAAATCCCCTACTACGCTCGTTTGATAATAAAACAGAGTCAGCACCTTTTAAATGAATAATGTTTTTATACCCCTGGGCAATTAAATGTTCCGTAGCAAAAAATGCCCATTTATAATCATTAAATACAACTTTATCAGTTTTAAACTCTTTATTTACACGATTAAAGAAAACTATTGGAAAACCAGAATCTATTAACTTTTCGTAATAGTCAATATTGTTTGATTCAGAACAGAGAGAAATTAACAACCCATCAACCATACTATCCTCTAAGGTTTTAACGTTTTTCAATTCTGTTTCAAAACATTCATTTGATTGTGTAATCAAAACCTGATAACCTTTATCAAAGAAAATATCTTGCGCCCCAATAATTACTTCGGGAAAAAAACTATTAATAAACTCAGGCACTACAATACCAATGTTAAATGATCTTTTTTGAATTAACTTTTTTGCCATGGGATTTGGTCGATATCCCATTTCCTTAGCGGTAGCTAAAATTAAATCTTTGGTCTCCTTTTTTATATCATACTTATCGTTAAAACCACGAGAGATAGTAGACACCGATAGGTTCAACCTTTTGGCAACATCTTTTATAGTAATATAATGCATAACATGAGTAAATTTAATTTTTAATTAAACAGAAATTAACATTAGTGTTTATTAATTTTTTTTTAATGTTCTTTAAAATTACTGATAATCTATACTTTACAAGCCCCAAAGGCGCTTGACGATTTGAATTGATTGTGTTTAGCTTTCACCTACAAAATATTAAAGGTCTAGGGTATCTCATTAATAGTTAAACCCATATAAATGAGCTATTTATAAATATATATTACAATAATATCAAAGAACTTGTTTATAACTAAATGTCGCTCGTCTATTTTAACTGGACAGTTATGAGAAATTAACTTAATATAATATGCCTGTCCGTAACTTGTACCAAAGACAATAAATTCTTAACTTTAAGAAGTGAAATCTAAAAATTAAAGTTATGAATTTAGGTGAATTTTTTAAAAAA
>Ga0314772_1000263_pt1 | contig 29367 bp, 27 predicted proteins | sample MetaGCBIW2018_FD_204520 | JGI IMG/M metagenome (GOLD analysis project Ga0314772, IMG submission 204520) | Cryopeg brine microbial communities from Beaufort Sea near Barrow, Alaska, United States - CBIW 2018 | ecosystem: Environmental > Aquatic > Marine > Coastal | place: USA: Alaska | collected... | reverse complement strand
TTTTTGGACATGATGTTTTTGGTGTAGTAACTTCAAACATCATAAACTTTAGCGAGGTGTCAAAACCTCGCTATTGTATTTTTTCAAGATGACCAAAAACAAGAGGTGTTTTTGTCGGATGACAGTAACAATCAATTGTAAACATGCCTAAAACCATTTCATAAGTTGACTCAGGATTTTTCTGGTTGTAATTCCATAGGGCGGTCTAAGCATGCTGATGTTATTATACCCAACGCGCTGGGTCAGAATTCCTTTCTGGTGAGAAAACGCCAAAAATCCGAAATGTCCGTGAGCACTTCCTATTCCACTGTTATTTACTCCTCCAAATGGAAGGTTGGGATGAAGGAAATGTATCACACAATCGTTGATCATTGCATTTCCAGAACTTGTATTTTTCAATACCATTTCCATATCTGTATTTTTTTTACCAAAATAGTAAAGAGCAAGAGGTTTTGGATTCCTATTGATGTAGTCTATTGTTTCTTGAAGATCAGAATATTCTAGAATGGGAAGAATGGGGCCAAAGATTTCTTCTTTCATGATGTCCATAGTATCATTCATCTGGCTCAATAAGGTGGGTTCGAGGTATCTGTCTGAGGGGTCATTTTTTCCTCCAAACTCCAATTTCGCACCTTTAATTAGTGCATCTTCCAGGAGGTCGTTGAGTCGCTTATAATTGTTGTCATTCACCACTCTCGCCAGATCACCTGAGTGTTCTATTCCCTCATACTTTGGGTCATACATTTTCTGAATGGTGGTTTTCAACTCCATGACCAATCTCTCTTTCACCTCTTTATGCACTAATATATAATCAGGTGCGACACAAGTCTGCCCATTATTAATGAATTTTCCGCCTATCAGCTTTTCAGCTGCATCTGACAGATCTGCATCGTGCGCAACTATTGCAGGTGATTTGCCTCCCAGTTCCAAGGTGATTGAAACTAAGTTTTTTGATGCAGCTTCCATTACAATCTTTCCTACTTTTGGGCTTCCTGTAAAAAATATGTGGTCAAATGGAAGTTTTAATAATTCTTGGGCCACTTCCACTCCCCCTCTAAATACAGCGACTTGGTCAGGCTCCAACAATTCTAAAATCATTTTTTCAATTAATATAGAAGTGTTGGGGGTCAATTCTGAGGGCTTCAGAATGGCTGGGCAACCCGCAGCGAGTGCGGAAATCAATGGTCCAATAGTTAGATTAAATGGATAATTCCATGGTCCTATAATTAAAGAGACTCCTTTTGGTTCAAAAGTGATTTTCCCGCTAGTGCCAAGCATGGACATAGGTGTGGAAACTTTTTGAGGTTTCATCCAAAATGCCAAATGTTTTATAACATGGTTAATCTCTGAGGTAACTGGGAAAATCTCACTCAGGTCGGTTTCTATTGGAGGCTTTTTGAAATCTTGATAAATAGCTTCTTGGATAAGCTTCTTATTCTTTACCACCCACTTTTTTAAATTTTCTAACCTTACAATACGGTCTTTAGAGGTGCTGTTTCGCCATTTTAAAGCAGTTTTTTTTTGTAAAGCAAAGATTTCAATTGCTGATAGCGGCATGTCAATAATAGTGTTTTGGTTTTCCATCATATCAATCGAACAGGTCATGTGTTAAAATTACTCTTTTTATAGACGTAATTAATTTTTATAAAATTCAAGCTTAGAACTATTAAACTAGACAATATAGGTTAAAACATTTTCAAGGCGCTATATCACTTTTGTATTGATATAAATGAATTACAAACAATAAAATTTGCATAATAAGTGTAAGAGAAGAACATTTATCTGTATTTTTACGACAAAATAATGGTTTTTTAATTATATCTGTTACTCATACCATGAATAAAATGAGATCCCTACATCAGTCCACAGTTAAAATTTGTAGCATATGAAAGCATCGTACTCAACGTTTCGATCAGTTCGGTCAAGTCAATTTTTATCGCTTTTTTTATTTCCCTGCGTGATTTTAGGATTTAGCGCAAATGCCCAGCAAAGTCATGAACTAAGCTCTTATATAGAGAAAAATAGCATAGTTGCCTCTGAACACTTCGGCGATTTACTTTATGGGAGTGTTGGAAGTGTAGACATTTCAGAAGGACCAATGATGGTCAAATCAGATGATCAGCCGAAATCATTTTTTATAAAAATGTCTGACATTAATCTGTTGGAAGGAGCTCTGCAAGAATATCCAAGTGTCGAGTTTGTGCAGGTGAATGTTTCTGATTGCCAACGCGGAAAAGTAAATCTAACTTCATTGTCCTCTGATTCTAAAGTTAAATACATTCTTTTTTTCTCGACTGAACCTGTCAATCTTACATCTCTGCTGAATTCTGTAGAGGGGCTCAGCGCTGACTCTACTATTGTAAACCTTTATCAAATTTCTCGTCCAGGGTAAAAAAATTTAATTCCAGATAGTTATGGATAATTTATGTAAAAGTTTTAGTTCTACCCAAAAGTCGCAGACTATCTATAAAACAGGGGCTTATACTTTGAAATAGAAGTAGTTAAGCCCTTATTTTATAGCACCAAAAAGGTGATATTAGTGTTTCAAGACAACCAATATGAATCACCTTACCAATAGCGAAAAGAAAGTCACTGCCTTTGGCGGAATAAATTTTATTTATCAAGCGGTTTTGAAAAATGGGTTGCCTGAATTTCTGAATAACGAACTGGGACAAGGAGGTGTATTTGCTAAATACACCCACTCTGACGTTGTTTTGTCTCTTTTTGTCAAAAGCCTCACCCAAGGTACTTGCCTGTCAGATTTAGAAATAGGAGAAGCAAAACTGGCTGGGCAGCAATTTTCTCCACTTCCTTCCCCTGACACCTTAGACTATGTCTGCCAGAGGCTGAAGCAATCCAATCAGGTAAAAACGACTATAGAGGGGATGGTGCATGAGTTGAACTATGACAACCGGGGTAATGCACTGCTGGTCAAGCTTGCCCTCAAATGCAATCAGCTTAAACCATCGGATAAGCGAGGCTATACCCTTGATTAGGATAACGTAGTGATTGAAAATGAAAAACAGGATGCTCGCTTTAGTTATAAGAAAACAAAGGCCTACCCTCCTGGCTTTGCATTTATCGGCCGTATCCCTGTGCACATTGAAAACCGCAACGGCAATACGCCTGCCGGCTATGGACAGAAAGAAACTATTGGGCGTTGTTTGGTCAATCTGAACAAAGAAGGGATTCCGGTATCGGCTTTTCGTGGCGACAGCGCATCCTATCAAAAAGAGGTGATTGAACTGATGGACCGACAGGGTATTAAGTTTTACATCCGAATGCAGGACTTTAAGGGTATCGGGGAAACATTTGCAGGGTTGAAAGATTGGCAAGCCGTAAGGATCAACGAGCAAAAGAAGGAAGTATGCAGTACCAGTTATAGCTTCAAAGGGTCGGATAAAACGTATCGGGTAGTGGTGACCAGGACCCTGAAGATAAGCAATCAATTGGATGCTTTTGAAGGCCGAGCTTACCATTATCAGACCATCATCACCAATGACAACGATAAAAGCGAACAAGAAGTGATCGGATGTTATAATCAGCGTGGCGATTCGCAAAAATCAAACTGCTACAAGCTCAATGATTTTAACCTCAGCCACCTACCCTTTATGGATATGGATACCTATACGGTATATATGTACCTGATGGCGTGCGCCACCCTGTTTGAATGGATAAAACAGGTTTTGGTAGCCAACAACACCCAGGGTGTCTCCATAGCCATGCGGGTCAAAGGGGTGTGTTTTCATTACATCCTCGTTGCCTGTTGTTGGGTGAGGAATGCACGCAAAACGGTTATCAAGGTATTTTCCAAACAACAATACCGAATTTTACAGGTTTAAACACATTATTTCCGAAAAAAAACTGACTCGCAGTCTATGGGGGAAAGGGGACTTGTGCCTTGATAATACCCAAAATGACGCATTTATTCCATTCAACCACCGCCAAACTACTATTTTTAGCTTACCTCAATTACAAAAATATAGGCAGAGACTTTTGGGGTATAGGAGAGGCTAATCTCTAAAATTTGGGATGCTTCAATCTTGTATCAGCACATCATTTCGGTACTCGGGCTCTTCAAAAAGCTAACAAAATAAGGCTGCTGATTTAAGTGCGAATTATCATATCATCTATTTTTCCCCAAGGTTATAGATCTTTAGCTCAGTTAAATTAGTTGAAAATTCAACATTTTTCCAAGGGGAAGTTGGAAAGGCAATAGTAGTCATAGCCAATTCTCCTTCATTAATAAACAACTCAATTGAATGTGAATCCACAAAGATTCTGAATGAATTTGCATCCCAACTAAATGGTGCGGAAAAAATGTCCGCAAAATCCGAATTAAAATCAGAAATACCCGCATGACTACGATCAATGGAGATTAAGTATTCACCCTTTGAAATACTTAATTTTTCCCCTAATTCATTTGAAAAAGTGATATTAAAAATTTCTTCATTGGTTATTGATCCAGAAATCTCGAATGCTGGAGAGGGTAAAAGGGAGTGAAAATCATTAATCGTATAGCTTTCTTTTCGAAGTGATGTCAATTCTTTTGCTGGTGATGATTTCAATAATAATGTTTCACCAACCTCAAATAAACTTAACTCGCGAGGCAAAGTCATGGCTGATCTCCAGAGTTGAGTGGGAACCGATTGGCCATATAGCCAATTGCTCATCCATCCGATAAATAACACTCGATCCTGATTAGAAGGGAGGTTGGACCATGTCACGCCTGCATAATTATCTGGGCCATAATCAAGCCACTTGATCAAGGTATCATCGGGAGTGAATATTCCATTTTCAAATTCGCCGATGAAATATTGTGTTGCCGATCCTTTTTGAGGTCCGCCAGGATTAATGCTAACCAGTAACACCCACTTTTCTTCTCCTGATGGACTTTTCATAGGAATCAGATCGGGACATTCCCAAACTCCACCATGAGCCCCAACATTTTGCCCAAATTCACTTAAGAGTGTCCAATCTTTTAAATTTGGTGAGCTGTAAAAATTAATGTGATCTGCAACCGCCAAAGTCATCAGCCAACTTTTAGTCCCATCAGGATTTGTAATGCTAGATACTTTTGGGTCTCTGAAATCTTTAATTCCAGGATTGGAAAGCACCGGATTATTTTCATATTTCTTCCAACTTTTTCCCTTGTCAATAGAAAAAGCCAATGCTTGACTCTGATAATCATTCCTTCCGCTTTTCTCAGCATCCATATTGTGATAGGTATATATAGCCACTAGAGGAGGATTTTCTGAGGAGCCAAGGGTTGAACTATTATCTTGATCATATACCGCACTCCCAGAAAAAATATACCCAAGACTATCCGGATAGAGTGCAATTGGAAGTTTTTCCCAATTGACCAAATTTTTTGAGCTGGCATGGCCCCAGTGCATGGGTCCCCAAACTGTGCTATCTGGATAGTACTGGTAAAATAGATGATATTCTCCGTTGAGATATACTAATCCATTAGGGTCATTCATCCAGCCTTTATCTGGGGTGAAATGATACAGTGGACGATATTGATCTAATTCAGAATTTTTAAATATGATTTCAGTTTGCTTGGAACAAGCTGCTAAAATTGAAGTGAACAGTAGAAGGGTGACAATAAATTTAATTCGCATATTCAATTAATTACTTGTAAATCAATCCTTGTAGGGCTGAATGGTGTTATTGAGTTGGTTCGGTTTGATTTGAAATAAAGCTCATTAAAAACTTACTTACGTATTACCAACTTACGAGTTCTTTTGGTTTTAGTGTGCAACAATTACCTAAAGTTGAAACGTGATTGTCATTTGCTTTGAGCTAACGTAGTTTACAAAAAATGTTAATCTATAAGATCTTAGCCTTATTTTTGATTCAGTTTATTGCAAATTTATTTTTGAATTTAACCTTAATGATGAAATGAAAGGAATTATTTTGGCCGGAGGATCCGGCACTCGTTTATATCCATTAACGATCTCAGTGAGTAAGCAACTCATGCCTGTTTATGACAAGCCGATGATATATTATCCACTATCTGTATTGATGATGGCTGGAATTAAGGATATTTTGATCATCACCACTCCCGAAGATAGGGATGCTTTTAAGAGGCTTCTTGGAGACGGATCTCAGGTTGGTTGCAATTTTCAATATGCCGTACAGCCCAGTCCAGATGGATTGGCTCAGGCTTTTATTATCGGAGAGGAATTTATCGGCACTGACAAAGTTGCATTGATCTTAGGAGATAATATTTTTTATGGATCAGGTCTGCACAAAACCCTTCAGGAGAATACTGATCCAGAAGGAGGAGTAGTGTTTGCCTATCATGTCAATGATCCAGAGCGATATGGGGTAGTTACTTTTGATGAAAACCAGAAGGCAATTAGCATAGAAGAAAAACCGAGCTCCCCAAAATCTAACTTTGCGGTTCCAGGTCTTTATTTTTATGACAATAGGGTAGTGGAGATTGCAAAAAATATTGAACCTAGCCCACGGGGAGAATTAGAAATTACAGACATAAATAATGTTTATCTGAAGATGGGTGCTTTGCAGGTGGCAATTTTAAATAGAGGTACCGCATGGTTGGATACTGGCACTCATCAATCTCTTTTACAAGCTGCCCAGTTTGTGGAAGTTATCGAAGAAAGACAAGGGCTTAAGATTGGCTGTATAGAAGAGGTGGCCTACAGAAATGGATTTATCGGAAAAGAGCAACTATTAATGGCTGCAGATAAATTGGGTAAAAGTGGATACGGGGGGTATTTGAGAAGACTTGTGTAAGAGGGATCTCAAAAAAAGGCCTGTTTGGAATTATCCAAACAGGCCTTTTTTTTTAAAAACATAAAATTATCATTGATTTTCTTTAGTGTTTAAGGTTTCATCCCCTTTGAAAAAATCAGATAATTTACCAAATGAATGGTCGAAATATCCTTCAAGCATTTTTTTCACAATGAAGGTTCTATACTCATCCTTTGACACTACAGGAAAGTATTCATGGCTTTTGCCGTATCCTTTATGACCTACAAATCCTTTTCTCTCAAGAATTCTTACAATGGTAGAGACGGTGTTGTAGGCAGGCTTGGGTTCAGTCATCGGAGTCAAGATGTCTTTTACAAATCCTCTTTCAATTTGCCACAGAATTTGCATGATCTCTTCTTCTGCTCTGGTTAATGGTTTCATAAATAAGTTGTTAAGTTTTAAATCGCTGAAAAATTATACCTTTAGTTTCTCAAATGCAAAAAAAACACTAAATAGTTTCAATTTTTATGAAAAAAAAATGATTTGGAATATTTAAGAAAATTCGATATGAAGAGCAAAAAAGCTTCTATGAAACACTTTTTAGCCAGTTGATTTAGCTGGCACGAAGTTTTATAATTCCGCTGTAATGAAGGAGTTTCACTATGGGATAGGTGGGATCAAACTCGTACCATTTTACCGCAAAATTAGGTCTATTCGGCAATCTATGATGGTTGTTTTGAAACAACTCTCCAAGCATCAACACATCCATCAAAAGACTGTTTTTAGATTTATCATTGTTGTCAAAATTCGCATAACCGTATTTGTGTCCGCTCCAATTTACGATAGCTCCATGTACCGGTCCCATCAAAAAATGGATTGGGAGTAGGAAGTACATCCACCAGTGTGTGCCAGGCAAATCAAAAACTGAGATACTCAAAACATAGATTGCTACATAAAGCAAACCCCAGCTCACTCTCACTAACATGGTGTCTGCAAACTTGTCAAACTTATTCCAATCGGGAATATCTTTAGAAAATCTCTCTTCGGGATTTAATCGAAATGAAAAATATTCATTGTAAATATTTTTAGTCTTCCACATCATGGTGAATAAATTTTCCGTGTGATGTGGACTGTGTGGATCTTTTGGAGTGTCGCTGTATGCATGATGCATTCTATGAAGAATCGCATAGGCTCTAGGAGATAGGTAGGAACTTCCTTGCCACATCCAAGTGAACAGATAGAAAAACTTCTCCCAATATTTGTTCATGTAGAACATTTGGTGAGCCGCATAGCGGTGAAGAAAGAAACTCTGGCAAAATAAGGAGAAGTACCAGTGCAACAAGAAGAACAGGATGATTATCACTATCTGGGGAGATTTTAGGAATTGAATACAAATATAAGATTTGTAGACTAAATTCTGAATTTTCGAAGGTCTTCATTCCTAACTTTTGGGATGATTAAAATCAGATTATTGGGAAGCCACAAAGTCTCAATTAATTTTTTTCTGATGTAGAAAAAGAGGCTATAATTGATGCGATTTTACTTTATATGAAGATTTGTGAAAGTTATTTTTTTAAAATTTGCGCTAACATATAGTGTCAAAGTATGCTAAAACTTATATATCTTGATTAATTATATTTCAAAATCTGAGCAAAATTCGAATCATTGTTCTGCAGAATGGAGGTGTGCATTGGATGTCGTCTGAGGTTTAAGAAAATGAAAAAATAGTATTTTGAGAGGTAGTAACTTTATTACTTGTTAAAAATTATCAGTTTGATAGAAATCAATTAAATTTTAACGTTTTATTTAAAATCGATTTATTAGTATTGGTGTCGCAAAACTTTACACAAAATTTATTCTTTAAAATATTAGTTTATGTCAGTCACAAACCCTGGATTTGATCCTAAAGCTATTGAGGAGCTCAAGGCGGAGCTAAAAAAGAGTGGTAAAACATTCAAAATCCTACCAGATGAAGATAATTCAGATGAATTTGTCAATTTCTATTTTGTGGGAATGTATGAAGGCAAAGAAGTGATCTATGATGCTGCGCTCTACACCCTACGTCTTCATCATTCCAGCGAGGTATATGAACTTGCAGAACATAAGGCCGCTCAAAAATTCCCAAATTTTAAAGGCATTTCCTACGACGAAGATGAAAATGGAAATATGATCCCTTTGACCAGTGAACAAGAAGAAGTTGGTTGGTTTATCACTGAGATCATCATGGAAATCGAAGAAGATGAAAGTGTCAAAGTTCAGGAGTTCGTTGATATTGATACCAATCATGATTACGGTATCGGTCTTGATGCGGCCTTGAATATTGAACACATTGACGATAAAATTATTTCCAAATTTATCAAGACGTTCAATGATGATACATTAGAATTGGATGACACTATGTACACCTATATGTCTGAAGATGATGAATTTGAAGAAGATTAAATAAGATCTTACTAACCAACAACAAATTGCGCTTGTAGATTTCTATGGCGTTTTTTTTATGCTAAAAATAGCTTTCTCCCCAGTTTACATCCAACCGTTGCCTTTCGGCCATAGATTTCCTATGGATAAATATGAGTTACTTCCTGAGCAATTATTATATGAAGGCATTGTGAGCGATGAGAATTTCTTTGAGCCCGTGCCTTTGGATGAATCTTGGATTTTAGCTTGTCATGAAAAAGAATATTGGGAAAAACTTAAAACTCTTTCGTTGAGCAAATCTGAAATTAGGGCAACTGGGTTTCCATTGACAGCGTCTTTGATTAAGCGTGAAGTGACCATAGCCGGAGGATCAATCCAAGCTGCACTTTTTGCAATTGATCATGGAATAGCTATGAATATCGCGGGAGGAACTCATCATGCATTTGCAGATCGGGGAGAAGGGTTTTGTCTATTAAATGACATAGTCATGACAGCGAACTACCTCATTAAAAATAATCTCGCTCAAAAAATCCTGGTAATTGATCTTGATGTGCATCAAGGGAATGGTACGGCTAAGATGTGCGAGCTTATTGCTGAGATATTTACTTTTAGTATGCATGGCGCAAAAAATTATCCAGCAAGAAAAGAGCATTCAGACTTGGATGTTGAACTTCTTGATGGCACCGGCGATGAGCAATATTTAACCATTCTGGAAGAAAATTTAGCATCTATTTTGGCTCGGTTCACACCTGATTTTATTATTTACCAATGTGGCGTAGATGTGCTGGCATCAGATAAGCTTGGTCGGTTGGGATTGAGCATAGAGGGAGTTAAAAGAAGAGACAAAATAGTTTTGAACCTTGGTTTAGCTTTACAAACGCCCATTATATGTTGCATGGGCGGAGGTTATTCTTCAAGCATTGCAACTATTATTGATGCTCACTCTCAAGTATATAGAATAGCTCAAGAGTTATATTTCTAAGATTATCTACCTCTGAGTGAGACAGAATTGACCAAGCTGCTGGAAAAGTCAATACTTTTTTTATCTTTGCGCCCTTGCCATCTATAAATCAAATAAAGTGAAAAAAGGATTAACTATCATCGCTGCATTGAGCATAGCTACAGTGCTTTTATACGGATGTAATAAAGAAGCTTCGACTACCGAGACTAAAGCTTCCAGCAATGGAGAAGTGGCTATTGGAGACGTTAAAGTTGCTTTTGTTTATACTGATTCTGTTATCAATAAATATGACTATTTCAAAAGTAAGTCAGAACAATTGACTGAGAAAGGGAAGAAATTTGAAAGTGACCTTCAGGGAAGAGCAAAAGGTTTTGAGCAGGAAGTTCAAAATTTCCAACAAACTGGTGGAAATATGACGGTTAATCAGCAGAGATCGAAACAAGAGGAATTAGGAAAAAAAGAGCAAAACTTGATGACTTATCGGGACAATCTGATGAAGGAATTGTCAGCTGATGAAGCAGCTTTATATAGTGAGGTGTTTGACAAAGTGCAGAGCTTCCTTAAGAATTACGCTCAAAAAAATGAACTGGATGTAATATTAAGTTATACTAAAGGTGGAGCTGTTTGGTATGCAAATGATGCTTTGGACCTGACTTCATCAATAATAGATGGGCTGAACAAAGAATATTCTACCACTTCGAAGGATTCAGTTAAATAAGAGTTAGAAATTTATAATGCATAGAAAACCTGGAGTGATCCGGGTTTTTTTGTGCTAAAAAAATGGGTTAATTTTGAGGGTCAAAGAATTATAATCGCATGAAAATAACTGAATTTTTAAAGCATAATTATCGCCATTTCAATGCAGCTGCATTGATAGATGCAGCTGAAGGGTACAAAACCCATTTAAATCAAGGGGGAAAGATGATGGTCACTATGGGCGGAGCGATGTCCACTGCTGAACTAGGCATTTCTCTAGCTGAGATGATCCGTCAGGATAAAGTTCAAATTATTACCTGCACAGGTGCTAATCTTGAAGAAGACGTGTTCAATTTAGTAGCCCATGATTATTACGAGCGTATTCCAAATTATCGTGACCTGACTCCACAGCAGGAACAAGACCTAGTAGAGCGCCATATGAACAGGGTGACTGATACGTGTATTCCAGAGATGGAAGCGATGAGGAGAATCGAAAGTGTAGTTTTAGAAGAGTGGATAAAAGCAGATCAAGCGGGACAGGCTTATTTCCCTCATGAATTCATGTACAAAATTTTACTTTCAGGAAAGCTTGACGATTCCTTCCAAATTGATCCAAAGAATAGCTGGCTTTTGGAAGCTGCAAAAAAGAATTTGCCAATTATCGTTCCGGGATGGGAAGATTCCACTCTTGGAAACATGTTTGCAAGTCATGTAATTACTGGTGAAGTGAAAAATGTACATACTGTGAGAACTGGCATTGAGTACATGATGTTTCTTGCTGAGTGGTACACTCAGACGGCTACTGAAGAAAGTAAAATCGGATTCTTTCAAATTGGCGGGGGAATTGCAGGAGACTTCCCTATATGTGTGGTGCCGATGTTGCATCAAGATCTGCAAAGAGAAAGTGTTCCGCTTTGGGGCTATTTCTGTCAGATTTCAGATTCGACCACTTCTTATGGTTCTTATTCAGGGGCGGTGCCCAATGAAAAAATTACCTGGGGAAAGCTAGGAATAGATACTCCAAAATATATTATAGAGTCTGATGCAACAATCGTAGTGCCACTGGTATTTGCCATTGTGCTTGATCAGTAATTATGAACTATTTAGAAAACCTTTTCTATAAAGCAAGTAGCCTCACACTACTTGCTTTTTGTTTTTCCACCACCTTAGATGCGCAGGGGATAAAATCACTTTCTGGAGTGAATACTCCTCAAGATGATATGAATCCAGTGTGGATCGGAGACAATACACTTCTTTTTTCTAGAGCCTTCCATCCTGATAATATCGGTGGAATTAGTGATTCCGGAGATATTTGGATGACGCAAAAGTCTGATTCTGGAGATTGGTTGCCAGCTGTTCATCGCGCAGATTTGAGCACTGATGGGTACGATTTTGCGTTAGGATTGGAGGATCTGCTTACGCTTTTGGTTTACCATTCCGGTGGAGAAAAGTTTGGAATATTCCAGTATTCCAAGTTTGGCAAGGATTGGAATTTTCTCAGGAAAGTGAATATGCCTGATATCGACAAGCTTTCTGGTCAAATTACAGGCAGAGTCGTCCTGGGCGGAGACGTAATATTTTTGTCGGGTGAAGCAGCAGATTCTGAAGGAAATGAAGATATCTATGTTAGTGAAAAACTTGGGACAATTGATTGGTCAACTCCTGAAAACGTAGGTTTAACTGTTAATTCTAAAGGACAAGAAATGAGTCCTTTTTATGACCTTCAGTCAAAAAGATTATTTTTTTCTTCAAATATGCAGGAAGGCACTCAAGGAAAAGATATTTTAATTGCCAAAAAACTTGGCAATACTTGGATGAGTTGGAGCAAGCCTGTGATATGGACACAACTTAGTTCTGCAGGTTCTGAAGTGTCGGTCACTTTCATCAATGAGGATGAAGTAGTCTGGACAAGCACTCAGAATAGTGATGGCTTTGCGGATTTACTGACTTTTGATCAACCGGTCCAATTAGTCATTCCGGCTGAATTCGAAACAGCAGATTTTATTGCTGAGCAAAACACTCCAACATCTCCTAAAACAGAAGCTGTTAAAACTGAAGATTTAACTAGTCCTGCTGTTGCGGCAGGAGGTGTCCCAATGATTGCTTCTCAGACTAAAATAGATGAGGAGCCTATCCAATGGTTTGTGGTAGATGCTAAAAATAAAAAGTTGGTGCAATTTAGCTTGCTTTGGAAGCAAGATGGGAATCAGCATGAATTGGCTGGATCCTCAATTCTTTTATCTTCTGAGTTGAATAAAGAAGGAGTTAAAGAGATAAAAGTTACTTCACCGGGCTACTTTCCACAGGTGGTTCTATTGAATGATATTCAAGTCTGGCAACCTACGGTGGTTTTGATGACGAAAGCGGAATCTGGAAACATTGTTTTGTTGGATAAAGTTAACTTCAAAAGGGGAACTTCGGAATTGGAAGGTGAGGATACCAAGGCATCTTTGTCAGAACTGGCTTCCTTTCTCAAAGAAAACCCTGATCTCAAACTTAGAATTCATGGCCACACTGACAATGCGGGAGATCCGAGCTTAAATAAGGCGTTGTCTCTTCAAAGAGCAGGCAGTGTGCGGGACTTTTTGGTGGAGCAAGGTGCGAGCTTCGAAAACATAAGGATTTCAGGCTGGGGGGGGACCAGGCCTTTCGCTTCAAATGCAACTGAAGCAGGCAAAGCAAAAAATAGACGTGTAGAGCTTGAAGTAGAGCAATAAAAAAGAGAGGCTTTGAAAAATTTTCAAAGCCTCTCTTTACTTTAATTATGGTTTTCATCTCTTTCTCAATATCAACAAATAATTCTTGAAATAAGAAGCGAAATTTTGATAGATGAATTTCTCTTCAGGCATCAGAGTAAATTAGTCAGTCCTACATTCCGAAGAAATTTAGAGCCTTACAGAAGAAAGAAATAGCTCATAGTTACAATGAATAATCTCCTCGATAATCCCGCTTCACAAATTGATTTGCAGGTTCAAAATTGGTGATTTTCATAGTTGGTCCATCCCACAACAATTTGATTCCTCGTCCAGGATAATCAAACTGGTTTTCTTTATTTTTCACAGGAGTTCTATAGTCGTAACTTCTGATGGCTAGATTTCCCATCAAGACAGACTCGGTCAATGGACCTGCTACTGAGAATGGAGAACTTAGATTATTGAATTCTTCAGATCCGTGTCCACCAATGCAGGCCTCGACCCAATTTTTGTAATGCCCATTATCACCCCCTGGAACTCTATATAAAGTCTTTGGCACATTGGCATCTTTCGTTTTAGAAGTTGGAAGAAGCTGAGGATTTACCCCATAAGTAGAGCACATAATTTTTCCCTTAGTTCCTTCTATGATCACGCCATTTCCTCCATCACCCATTTGCTCATTAGGTTCTAGTTCCTCTGGTCTAGTTGGCTGAATACCTCCATCCATCCAGTGAAACTCCAGATCATCTTTTCCCGGACGATCAAATCTTAAGGTTATATGTGAGGAAGGTGGACAGCTTTCGGGGAAATATCCTCTATTGAATTCCCCTACATAGAGTGAACCTACAGAGGCTTCAGCAGATTTAGGATACCCTAACTTCAAGGTTCTAAATGGCGGTTCCATAATGTGGCAGGCCATATCACCTAGTGCACCCGTTCCATAATCCCACCAACCTCTCCAGTTAAATGGAACAAGGTTGCCTACATAATCTTTGTAGGGAGCAGTGCCTAACCACAAATCCCAATCAAGGTCTTCCGGTGGTGCGATAGGTTGACTTGGCCATTGGATTCCTTGTGGCCAAACAGGTCTATCAGTCCAGCAATACACTTTATTTGCCTCACCGATCAATCCTGCATCATACCACTCCACCATTTGGCGAACACCATCACCTGAAGATCCCTGATTACCCATCTGTGTGACTACTTTGTATTTTGCAGCAGCCTCAGTGAGCATTCTAGCTTCGTAGATGTCATGAGTCAATGGTTTTTGTAAAAACACATGCTTTCCCATCTTCATTGCCTGCATCGCTATTACAGCATGCATGTGGTCTGGGGTGGATATAGTTACAGCATCTATATTATTTCCCTCTTTATCGAGCATTTCTCTATAATCCTTGTAATAGGTAGCTTTTGGAAAAGCCTCCCTGCTCGCTTTGGCCCGTGTGTCATCAACATCACAGAGAGAAATTATATTGGCTTTCCCACTTTTGGCCATTTCGGCTACATCACTTCGACCTTTGCCACCGACTCCTATTCCTGCTACCCGCAATTTGTCACTGGGAGCTATAAATCCAGGACCGCCCAACACATGACGAGGAACTATATAAAATCCAGCGGCCACTAATGCAGAGCCCTTTATGAACTTTCTTCGAGAATCTCCTATACTGTTATCTTTGTTTTTCATTCCTATTGTTCTTTATATGGATTTATTTAAATCAAATCAGGTAAATCAGGTAAATGAATCGGTATTTTTTGCAGTGACAAATTATTAAAAACTATAGTCATTCTTCGTGTTTATTTGCAATTTTTGAAATTGAACTCAAACAAGAATTTCATTTCTTAACTTTAGGGGACTCATACTTCAGCCATTCACTTGTATTGCAGTAATAGATGGGGTCTCCTGATCGCATGCCTAAATCCTATCATGAGACCCGTTATCCGCGCGAAATTTAGAAATGTCAGCCCCATTTTTACTCAATAAATATAGGTTCCCAACAAAATTGCAAATAATCATAAATAATAATATTGATTTGTCAGCTACAGATTTTTAAAAATTTACATTAAGTTTACTCAAATTTTACTTCAATGAAATACACTATTTTATTTGCTGTGCTTTCTTTGGCATTAGCGGTAAGTTCTTGTGATCAACAGGTCTCAATCTCCAGGTTAGATGAGGCGGGAATAATACCTTTACCGAGTTCCATCAAAAATTCAACGGGAGATTTTGTCGTAGACGCAGAAGCAGCTATCCAATTGAAAGGTTCTGGAGATGAATTGACAAATGTTGGTGATTATTTGGCTAGCAAGATTCGTCCATCTTCAGGATTTGAGATTCCAGTGAGCAAAGAGTCAGGAAATATTATTCTTGAATTAAAAAGTGGAGAAGCTTCAGAGGGTTATGAACTAATCATTACCAAAGATGATGTCACTGTTTCTTCGACCTCTGCAGCTGGATTATTTTACGGAGTACAAACCTTGATTCAAGTATTTCCTTTCGAAATTGAGAATCAATCAAAAGTGGTTACAGAATGGATTTTACCAGCCGGCACCATTATAGACGAACCTGAATTTGCCTACCGCGCAGCCATGCTTGATGTGGCGAGACATTTTTATCCTGTCAAAAATGTGAAACAGTACATAGATGAATTGGCCGTTTTGAAATTTAATTACCTGCATTTACATTTATCAGATGACCAAGGTTGGAGAATTGAAATTAAGTCTTGGCCAAAGCTAACTGAGATTGGCTCGACAACAGAAGTAGGAGGTACCGAAGGAGGTTTTTTCACTCAGGATGAGTATAAAGAAATTGTTGCCTATGCCGCTAAAAACTTTATCACAATTATTCCGGAGATTGACATGCCTGGGCACACCAATGCAGCTTTGTCTTCCTACGGAGAGTTAAATCCCGGGGTTAATTTGCCAGACGGAGATTTTTCTACCATGAAGGAAGGGAAAATTGATTTTGATATATTGGATGGGAATCCTGTTGCTGCCGAGATTTATACTGGTATCGAAGTTGGCTTTAGTACGTTGGCTACCAATAAGGAACTGACTTATCAATTCGTAGATGATGTAATCAGAGAGATCTCTGCAATTACCCCCGGACCGTATTTTCATATTGGTGGAGACGAATCTCATGTGACTGAAAAGGATGACTATATTTATTTTGTGGAGAGGGCTCAAGGCATCGCTTCCAAATACAATAAAATCAGTATTGGTTGGGATGAAATCGCTAATACCAAGCTATTGCCTGGGTCTATAGCACAGTTCTGGGCTGTGGAAGAAAATGCCAAACTGGCAAAGGAACAAGGTAATCAGATCATTATGTCCCCAGCAAAAAAGTCATACTTGGATATGCAGTATGATTCTACTACAAGAGTAGGATTACATTGGGCGGCATTTATAGAATTGGATGACGCCTACAACTGGGATCCATCTTCTTATGTTGAGGGTATAAATAAGACTGATATTCTTGGAGTAGAAGCACCAATTTGGACAGAAACATTGGACAAATGGGAAGACGTGCAATACCTGGTGTTTCCAAGGATCTCTGCATTAGCCGAGGTTGCTTGGTCGACAACAGGAAATAGAAACTGGGAAAGCTATCAGAAGAGAGTGGCTCAAATGGGTAAACGATGGGAGATCAAAGGTATACAATTTTATAAATCTCCTAAAGTCGAGTGGTAAACTCATAAATCTAATTTTGAGAACCTGGCTGATGTCGGGTTCTTAACTTTTATACTAACTCATATTCTTTGATTTTGACTAAAATGAAGCTAATATGTATCCTTATTTAGATCATCCACACTAAGCTTTAAATTTTCGAAAGCTAAAATACGTTACTTTAATGGGAGACTTGATTATTTCCTTTGGCAATTGGATTTGGGGCATGCCTATGCTCGTATTATTGATGGGGGGAGGAATGGTTTTACTTATTCATTCTGGATTTATTCCTTTTCGAAAAATGGGTCATGCTATAAGTTTATTGCGTGGCAAGTATGACGACGATCTAGCTCCCGGTCAGATCACGTCATTTCAGGCACTATCCTCAGCAATAGCAGCAACAGTAGGTCTTGGTAATATCAGTGGTGTTGCCATAGCAATAAACATGGGAGGACCTGGAGCTATTTTTTGGATGTGGGTTTCTGCTTTTGTGGGTATGGCCACAAAATACTATACCTGCAGCCTAGCCATTATGTATAGAGGAAGAGATTCCTCTGGAGAAATTCAGGGAGGTCCGATGTATGTGATTGAACATGGAATGGGTAAGAAATGGAAGTTTTTATCAATAATATTCTGTGTGGCGGGAGTATTGGGTCTGCTTGCCATTTTTCAGGCTAATCAATTGACCGCAGTTTTGAAAACTGTAATTCTAGAACCAGCAGGATTAGTAACTGGAGATAGCCTGATTCTTTTTGGGATGAATTTTGGAGAAAAATTGCGCTGGATAATTGGAATTATTATGATGTTGCTGGTGGCGATTGTCATCCTTGGAGGCATCAAACGTATTGCAGCAGTTGCTTCTAAACTGGTTCCATTCATGGTAGGACTATATTTCTTAACCGTGCTCATCATAGTATATAAATATTTAGGGGATGTTCCAGATATGCTTGTTTTAATTGTAACTGATGCATTTACGGGTAAAGCAATGGCTGGAGGAGCAGTAGGCGCAGTGATTATTACAGGAGCTAGAAGAGCTGCGTTTTCCAATGAGGCAGGAATAGGCACAGCTCCTATGGTGCATGGTGCTTCTAAGAATAATGAGCCTATCCGAGAAGGCCTTATTGCAATGTTAGGCCCGTTTATAGATACTATAATTGTCTGTACGTTGACCGCATTGGTGATTATGCTGACAGGAGTTTGGCATTCGACCGAATCTGATGGAGTCCGCCTTACACTTGCTGCCTTCGATATGGCTTTGCCAACTGTCGGTAGGTATTTGCTGATGATAGCCGTATTGGTGTTCGCACTTTCCACCATGTTCACTTATTCTTACTACGGACATAAATGTTTTAATTATCTTTTTGGAGCTGATAAAGCGGATTATTATAATTACTTCTACTTAGCAACAATTGCGATTGGAGCAGTAGTGTCTCTAGATGTAGTGATTAGTTTGGTTGATGGAATGTATGCAATCATGGCAATTCCGACCATGATATCTACGTTCTTTCTAGCCTCCAAAGTGAAAGCTGCTGCCAAAGATTATTTTGAAAGATTTCCATAATAAGATGAACGTGCTTATTTCCCCCAACGCATTTAAAGGAACTATGAGTGCTTCAGTTGCCGGCAAAATCATCCAAAAATCATTGGATGGAATCTTTCCTTCATTTGAGACTATTTTAGCGCCAATAGCAGATGGGGGAGATGGTACATGCCAACTTTTGAGCTCAAGTCTCAAGCTAGAAACTAGTAATGTTTGGACCCTTGATGCTTTAGGTCGACCTATTCTGGGTTTTTATGGCTGGGATAGAAAGAATAAAATCGCCTATCTCGATAGTTCCACCGCATCAGGAATTTCCTCATTATCCAGAGAACAACTTTTTCCAACTATAGCGTCCAGCTTCGGCACTGGAATACTAATTAAACACGCCATAGGAAATGGTGCGAAGGAAATAGTTCTAGGTTTGGGAGGTAGCGCAACGATTGATTTAGGGGTAGGCATTCTGGCCGCTCTTTGGTTAGAATTTTTAGATAACAAGGGAAGAGAACTACCTGTTTACTCGCCTGGTTTTTTGAAGTCTATTGCCTATGTACAAAGGAAGCCCAACAAGATAAAGGTGAGATTCACCTGTCTTTGTGACGTGAAAAATTTCCTACTTGGTTCAACAGGAACTGTCCCAATTTTCGGTCCGCAAAAAGGGGTGTCTCAAAACGAAATAGAAGAATGGGAAACTGTGATAAAATCAGTGATTGAAACAATATATCGTAAATCGAATCAGGAATTTGTAGACCAAAAAGGATTTGGCGCTGCGGGAGGAATTGCTGCAGGCTTGAATGCTTTTTTTGATACTATCATTGAATTTGGCGCTACTTACTTTTTTGAGAAAACTGACTTAAAAGAAAAAGTGACTTGGTGTGACTGGATAATTACAGGGGAAGGAAGATATGACAGTCAGTCTGTTGGTGGAAAAGCCTGCTATGAATTATTGCAGCTCGCTAGGAGGGGAGGTAAAAAAATAATCTTAATCACTTCTGGAAATGAGGTGGAAACCAATGAATTTGATCATATTATTAGGTTGCAAGAGTTAGAATTAAACGGTACTACTCTAAATGAGATTGCTGAGTATAGGCTCAAAAATCTCTTAGATATAGAATTACCTAAAATTTTCAACTAATTTTTTAAACTCGGTGGTTATCAGCTTTCCAGCTTTTGATACTTTTTTTAATCTCCTTGGCATCCATTTTTCTTTCGATTGCTGAATCAATTATGGTGAGAAACTCATCATCTCCAGCAAACCTGAGTGCGATCAATTGCTTACCCTGTAATTGATTTTCTTTTTCATAAAATGGATGACCAGTAAGCTGATAATAGCGCTGCCTTAATTCCATCCTAATGATTCTGTCTTGATTCTTCATGGCGTATAGCCTGGAGAGTTGTGGAAGCAAAACAATTAAAAAGGCAATTAGTAGTCGATAAATACTATCACTAGTCATTTGAGAAGTACTAAAATCAGATTTCAATACCGTCCATGTCAGCAGAAGTAGCGTCAATGGTGTAATAATGAAATGATGAAGAGGATAGAAGCGTGTGTGATTCTTATAATTCTGATTTGTCATATTTTTGGACATAAAAAAAGGAGGCTATTAAACCTCCTTTAAATGGTAAGTCATAAATTAATGATCTGCTTTCTTCTTCTTTGAGAATGTTTTTTTAACATCGATGTTGATTAATCCAGCTGTGAGACCAGCCAAAACACATACGATAATAAGAAATGTCTGAGCACCGCCCTGAAGCGGAGAAATAAATATATCAAGTAATATCATGATCATTGAGGTGAGTTGCTAAAGATTGCTCGAAGATAAATTCTTATCAGGAAATTACCAAAGAAACTTAAGGCAGAGCGTGATTTAAGAACTGATTTTACAAATCATCATCAAGGTCATCATTTTCTTCTTCTTCCTCATCGAATGCAGAATCTTCTTTATCAAATTCTTCCTCATCGAAATCCAGCGTGTTGTCATCGAGAAATTCATTGTCTTCATCTAGATCGTATTCATCTTCGAATTCATTATCGATATCATCTTCCTGATCGAATTCCTCGTCTTCAAAATCGTCCATAGTAGTGTTAGAAAGGCGTTCTAATTAATTTACGATACGAATTAAATTAATAAAATTCTTTGTACAAATACTGTTTGAATTTTTTTTTTTTCAAACGCCTAAAAAATCTTCTATTAGTTGGGGAATGAAGCATGAACGGTTACTAAAAATAAGTGCTGTGGGTTTAGATGAATCTATACTGACTTCGAGTTGAAGATACCCTTGATATATTTTTTTATGAGTGGTTTTGCCAAATAATCCTTGACTACTTTATAGGTACTTGCCCTTCTGATGTCCCTTTCATCAATTGAACTGCTTAGGATGTATACCTTAGCTTCAATTAGCTCCTCATTAAAGTTATCCAAAAAATCCCATCCATTCATATCGGGCATATTCAAATCTAAAAACAAAAAGTTGGGCTTTAAAGAATATATTTCTTTCAGTGCAAGTTTAGCACTTTGGAATTTAAAAAATTGAATAGGTGCTTGGACATTTTTTGTAATGAGCTTCTCAGTTACAAATATGCTGATTGGATCATCATCAATTAGAACAACTCTCAACATTTAAATACAGAAATTAGTGTTCGAAATACAGTAAACTTGATACAAAAATAATATCAAAATATTTACTTCCAAGCTTTTCTCTATTTTTAATCTCAGAATTGTATAAAATATCAGAAAAAACTACTACTTGTTCTCTAGATCTATCTCATGGATAAAGAATTCTATGATTTTGTCTGTAGTTTTTAGGATTTTGCTGCTTTTGGATTTAGGGTTTGTAATTTCTGTAACGCCAGTTAACGTCATTAAAAGCTTGTCTTCTTTGGGATCTATGAAATCAACAATAACTTGTACCAATTCATAGTTGGTAGTGTTTTTATTACTTTGATTATTGTATCGGTAGGGATTATACCTCCAAGGATCCCACGCTCGATACCCATAGTAAGGATAGGAAGGGTAATTATTTCTGACTTCTCTTTTCCGCGGATCTTCATTTGAAGTATAGCGAATTACTAATTCTGGAGTGTCCTTATTGTAGGTCAATCCTTCTTTTACCAAGACCTCTTCCAATCGAATTTGAACTTGTTGATCTATAAATTCGGCAGAAAATCCATCCATGTCAACTTCCTTATTCAGAATCACGAAAGATTGATATGAATGTCGAATAGGAAGCTCTGCATTCTCCTTGAAGATGTCGATAGAGCTACAAGAACTGAATAGCAAACTCAGTACGCATGAGAAAACGAAAGTTTTGAAACTAAGTATGGTCATATGATCCTTTTTTTCTAAAAACGAACAGGAGAAAATAAAGTTAACCTGCACTTATCTAGTAGACATTATTGAGTTTTTTTTGGTAGCCTTGTAAATTCAATGCTATTTTTGAGCAAATAAATTAGCCCCCAATTATTCTATTAACGAATTAAGAAGAAGAATGAGTTAATTGTGCTGCATTTAAATAATCATTGAAAATATTCACCCCTAGCATCGAACTAAACATTTTAAAGTATACCGCTTTAGATCCAAGAGAAATGGTAATTTATTTAGCCAACCTACCGCATTATGAATAGACCAAACTTTGATGACATTTTCATGGAATTAGCAGTGAATCTCGCAAAAAGATCACATTGTATTAAAAAACATGTAGGGGCAGTACTGACCAAAGATACTCGTATCATCTCCATTGGCTACAACGGACCACCTTCTGGAACGCATAACTGCGACATTGAATTTCCCGAAAAAGGGTGCGCCAGAGATAGTAAAGGAAGTTGCTCTTTGGCTATTCATGCAGAGCAAAATGCAATTCTGTATGCGGTAAAAAATAATACGGCCGTAGAGGGGTCTACCTTATATGTAACCCTATCACCTTGTCTGGCATGTGCTAGGATTATTTTTTCAATGGGTATTTCCAGAGTGATCTATCTCTTCTCGTATGCTACATACAAAGGAATAGGCTCCGATGAAGGAATAGAGTTTTTAAGAAAATTTGGAATAAAAGTCGATCGATATACAGAGAAACTCGAGGTAAGTGACGCATTGATCTAAAGAAAATTAACTTCAGCTTCGAGCTCAATACCAAATTTGTTTTTTACAGAGTGAATAATATTTTGCGCAAGTTCTTGGATTGCTTTTCCATCCCCATTTCCGTAGTTGACCAACACTAAAGGTTGCTTATCGTGCACGCCTATTTCTCCAAATCGCTTCCCTTTCCATCCACATTGCTCTATGAGCCATGCTGCAGGAACTTTGATGCCTTTGGAGTCTACATATCCTGGAAGTGTTGGATAAGTTGATTTGAGTCGCTCATGAACCGAAGTTTCAATAATTGGATTTTTGAAAAAAGAACCAGAATTACCAATTTCCTTAGGATCAGGAAGTTTTGATTGTCTGATGAGTATCACTGCATCTGAAATCTTTTTAATAGTAATATCTTTTCTACTATTCAGATTCAATGTCTCTTGAATCGCTCCATAGTTTAGATGAAAGACAGGGATTTTATACAACTTAAATACGACAGATATGATGACATATTTATCTTTTAGATGCGTTTTAAAAATGCTTTCTCTATACCCAAACCCACATTCTTCGGCACTAAAAGTACGTATTTCTAAGGTCTCTCGATTGAGTGCTTGGAGGCTTGAAAATACATCCTTAATCTCGACTCCATAGGCACCGATATTTTGCATAGGCGACGCTCCCACAGTACCGGGAATGAGTGATAAATTTTCAATTCCCGACCAATTATTTTTAATGGCGGTCATGACGAATTCATGCCAATTTTCCCCGGATCCTACTTCCACCCAAAGATGTTGATCGTCCTCTTTTATAAGTTTTATGCTCGAAAGTTCAATTTTGATCACTAAAGCGTCCAAGTCTTTTGTCAAAAGAATATTAGTGCCTCCTCCTAATAGTATTACTTTGATATCCTGATCATTAGCCCATCTCAAAGCACTTTTCAACTCATTAATATCTTTTACAGAGACAAAAAATCGTGCTTTTTTATCTAATCCAAAAGAGTTAAAAGGTTTGAGGGAGATGTTTTCTAGTATATTCATAAGTGAAGATTCTTTGGCGAAATAAGTAAGAATTTGCACGAATAAGAAATTGATCCCTTTGAAATAGAAAATAGTAAAATGAAAGAACTTGTTATAAATGGAATAAGAATTCGTCCAGGTCAGTCTGTAAACATCGAAATAGCAATTGCTAAGTTGCCTTCCCACACACTCATCGATTTGCCGATTTTTATAAAATCTTCCAAAAAAGAAGGTCCGGTAGTGCTGATCAGTGGTGGTATTCATGGGGATGAAATCAACGGAGTGGTTACCGCTAAGCGAATCATGGAGGAACTCGACGAGGGATTAAGCTTGCTGAAAGGAACATTGATATTTATTCCTTTGGTCAACATCTATGGTTTTTTGTCCAATTCAAGAACTTTTCCTGACGGTCGTGATTTGAACAGAAGCTTTCCTGGAAGCAAGAAAGGTTCACTTGCAGCAAGCATTGCTTTTATCCTAAGTAATGAAATAATTCCCCAAATTGATTATGGGATTGACTTTCATACCGGAGGGCGAATGCTCACCAACTACCCTCAAATAAGGGTTGACTACAAGGATAAGGAAGCTGTAGAGATGGCGAAGGCGTTTGGCACGCACTTCGTGCTAAATTCAAAATGCATTGAAAAATCCTTTAGAAAAGAAGCCTACAAAGCCAAAAAACATATAATAGTATATGAAGGAGGAGAGTCGATGAGAATTGATGATTATGCCATTGAAGAAGGTGTAAATGGTTCCAAAAGGCTCTTAGCTAGTTTAGGTATGATCAAAGATAGTCCGGAACCACAGCATACTGTATTCTTAAAAGAAAGTAGCTGGCTGAGGGCAAGAGCTTCAGGAATTTTCAACTCAAGTGTAAAAATAGGCGAATCCATCAAAAAGGGTCAAATTCTGGCAAGAATTTCTGATCCTTACGGACAAATTAAAATTCCAGTGAAAGCTACGAGCAACGGGTACGTAATTGGAATGAATAATTTGCCGGTGATCAATGCCGGAGATGCAATTTTTCATATTGGGAAAGAATAACAAGTTGCATTATCAGTAAGTTACTTCAACCACACCCTAAAAAACAAACCAACTTAATGACTGTTTTTGATGAATTCATTCAAACTAGAAAGTATTCACTGCACCTGTGCCATAATCTAATTATTGAGGATTTTAGCCTTCAGGCATCTGAGGAAGTTAGCCCGCCAAAATGGCATCTAGCTCATACCACCTGGTTTTTCGAACAATTTATTTTAGTTCCTCATGATCCTACGTATCATGTGAAGCATCCACAGTTCAATTTTCTTTTCAATTCATATTATAACGCTTTAGGAACTAGAACAGCGCGCAATCAACGTGGACTGATTTCTAGGCCAAGTGTGGAAGAGGTGAAGGAATATAGGGCATATGTGGACGATGCCATACAAAAATTGCTTGAGAGGGGTGATCCAAACATCTCAGAATTAGTTATTCTAGGTTTCAATCACGAACAGCAGCATCAAGAACTGTTAATCTCTGATTTAAAATATAGCCTTTGGCATAATCCCTTGAATCCAAAAGTTATGGACATTCAAGAATATAGTTCTGAATCTGAGTCAAACTCGCCAAACTGGATTAATGTGAAGGAAGGAGTTTATGAAGTAGGGTACAAAGAAGCGGGATTTTGTTATGATAATGAGCTGAATGCGCATAAAGTCTATTTAAATAGTTTTGCCATTTCTAGTTCATTAGTTACCAACAGACAGTATTTGGAATTCATGCAAGCAGGAGGATATGAAAAGTCGACGTATTGGCATGATGAAGGTTGGTCTTGGGCCAATTCCATAATTAGTAAGGCGCCTCTATATTGGGAGCGCTGCGATGGAAATTGGAGTTATTATACGCTGGATGGATTAAAGGAAATCAACTTAGATGCCGCGGTGTCACATGTCAACTTTTACGAAGCTTCTGCTTTCGCAGCTTGGAAGGGGACCAGGCTGCCGACTGAATTTGAGTGGGAGGTAGCACAATCCCAGTTTGATTGGGGGAGGAGATGGGAGTGGACGAATTCATCCTATCTCGCTTATCCCGGATTTACTGTCGCTCCAGGTGCAATTGGAGAGTACAATGGAAAATTCATGGTCAATCAAATGGTGTTGCGTGGATCTTCTGTAGCCACCTCTCCAGCTCATTCCAGACCAACTTATAGAAACTTTTTTCACCCTAACCTACGTTGGCAATTCATGGGAATTCGTCTAGCCAAATCGATTTAATATATGAATGCAAAAAATTCTGACTTTGGCACTTTCGCCCAAGACACTGTGCTTGGACTGTCCTCCAGTCCGAAAATGCTTTCCTCCAAGTATTTCTATGATGATAAGGGAGATAAGCTTTTTCAAAAAATAATGAACCTTCCTGAGTACTATCTCACCAAGAAGGAATTTGAGATATTAGAAAATTATCATCAAGAAATTCTTTCCCCAGTATTAAAGTCCGGAGAGCCATTTAACTTGGTTGAATTGGGTGCTGGAGATGGTTTAAAAACTAAGATCTTACTTAGATATTTGATGCAGATCGGTGCTGATTTCACTTATTTTCCGATAGATTTCTCAGGTTCTGTATTGCAGGAATTGAAAGCTTCCTTAGCTGAAGAAATGCCTGAACTGAAAGTTGAGTTCTTCGAAGATAGCTATAGGGTGGCTTTGAGAAAAAGAGCTTGGGAAAATGGAAATAGATCATTAATCATTTTCTTAGGTTCTAATCTTGGAAATTTTCTTGCAGAAGAAGCACTGGAAATATTAGATCATCTTAAGATGGGTACAGAGCCATCAGATTTTGCACTGATTGGATTTGATTTGAAAAAAAACCCAGCAACTATACTATCCGCATATAATGACTCTGAGGAAGTTACCAAAGAATTTAATTTGAATTTGCTCAGAAGAATGAATAAGGATTTTGAGGCTGATTTCGATCTTTCCTCTTTTATTCATTGGCCAACTTATGATCCTATTACGGGTGAATGTAGAAGCTATTTAATCTCATTGAAGGAGCAAGTAGTCACGATGAAATTGCTAGATCAACACGTTCATTTTGACGCCTACGAATCGATTTTTATGGAGGTAAGCAAGAAATATAGCTTGAAGGAAATAGATAATTTAGCTTCAAGAAGCGGGTTCAAAGTGTCGAGAAACTTTTTGGATGCTGATCACTATTTCTCTGATGTGCTTTGGGAGAGAATATAATTCTTATCCGTAAAATGAAAAAAAGAGCAAGAAATTTTCCTTGCTCTTTTTTATTAATAAATTCTCATTTGACTTAGCTGAAGTACCTTTTAAGCCCTTCAATTTTATCATCAAGAAATTTTTCAGTTGCCCGGTAGTTTCCAACTTGATCAAGTGGAGCATTTACCGAGAAATAGTATTTGATCTTAGGTTCGGTACCAGAAGGCCGAGCTGATATCTTACTTCCATCTTCCAAATAGAACTGCATGACGTTTGAGGTATCCATAGCTAGCTTTTCTACTTTACCAGTCTGCACTGTAGTGATGGTACTCTTTTTTACATCTATTATTTTCACCACAGGAATTCCATTCATTTCCTTAGGTGGTTTTTCTCTGAAGTCCATCATTAAGGCTTGAATTTGCGCAGCACCGTCTTGCCCTTTTTTGGTAACTGAGATAAGAGATTCCTTGTAGAAGCCAAATTTGGTATAGATTTCTGCCAACACGTCAAATACAGTTTTCCCTTGATTCTTATAATATGCTACTACTTCAGCAACCAACGCACAGGCACTTACTCCATCCTTATCGCGGACAAAATCGCCAACTAGATAGCCATAAGATTCTTCACCACCTCCTATAAAGGTTTCTTTTCCTTCCAGATCACGGATAATTGCAGCTATATTTTTAAATCCAGTCAATACAGAAAAGCATTTTACTCCAAATCCAGCAGCAATCTCATCGATCAATTCCGTAGTTACAATCGTATTTACCATAAATTGATTGCCGTCCAATTTCCCATCTTCTTTCCATCTACTTAGAAGATAATAGGTGAGTAGGGTTCCAGTTTGGTTGCCATTTAACAATTCATATTCACCCGTGCCGTTAGGCACTGCTGCGGCATACCTGTCGCCATCCGGATCACACGCTAAGACCAATTCAGCATTGACTTCTTTGGCCAATTTCAAGGATAGAGTCAGCGCCTCTGCTTCCTCAGGGTTTGGATAAATTACCGTTGGAAACGTCCCGTCCGGCTCAGCCTGCTCTTTTACAATATTTATATTTTCAAACCCAAATGCTCTTAATGCGTCAGGAACCATCTTCCCAGATGCCCCGTGAATTGGGGAAAATACGATAGGCATAGATTTTTGAGCTTGAATAGCCTGTGGGGATAAGCTTAGCGCCTTTACTTTCTTTAAATATATCTCATCAAAGTCTTCTTCAATATAGGTGAAAAGGGAATCATTTTTATCCCATTTCACCTGATCAAAGGAGGTGATATTTTCTACTTGATCGATGATGTTTTTATCGTGTGGAGCCACTACCTGAGCTCCATCGTCCCAATAGGCTTTGTATCCATTGTACTCTTTAGGATTGTGAGAAGCAGTAATCATGACACCGCTTTTGCAACCGAAATACCTCACAGCAAAGGACAACATTGGAGTAGGCCGCATATCCCTGAAATACAACACTTGAATGCCATTTGCGGTAAACACATTGGCTGTAGTCATCGCAAAAAGTGTATTGTTGATTCGGCTGTCATGTGTGATAGCAACTCGAATTTTCTGGTTAGGAAAACACTGAAGTAAATAATTTGCCAAGCCCTGGGTGGCCATTCCTATAGTATAAATATTTATACGATTGGTACCAACTCCCATCAGTCCGCGTAAACCCCCAGTGCCGAACTCCAAATCCTGATAAAAACTTTCAGTTAATTCAGCAGGATTTTGGTCTATTAAATGTCGGATTTCAGTTTTGGTACTTTCATCTACATCTCCCGCCAGCCAAGCGTTGGCTTTAGCGAGAATGGAAGGGTCTATTTTAGTCATAAGGGAAAAATTTCGTTTTTCTAAGATATAGAAATTGTCAATTAATGCCACAGTAATAACACAATTCCTATGTCTACACTTTGAATTATTTAAATCGGAAATTTTACCAGAAGCTTCATTTCTGACTTTTTGGGTGCCACGCCTTCCTTTTGGCTTGCAAGCCATCTGTTAATGAAGCTAGCGGAAATCCGCACGGTCCTGTAGATAGAAGCAATCCTAATTATGTTTTACTTTTATCTGCTTACTAGAAATAATGAGAAGGGTCATAATTTTTAAAATAATTTTTATTTAAGTATTTCTAAACCTGTAACTAACAGGGAAATCGCTTTTAAACCCCTTTCGTTAGTGAGTTAATTTAGGTATATTTTTGAGAGGGTAAAAAAAATGCCCACCTGCTACAGCGCCCCAAAAACCCATCCGGCTTTCCCCCATTTTTTTAAAGACTTGAAAGATCCCCGTCTCACCATCAAAGGCAACCATCTTTATCCACTAGAAGAAATTTTGTTTCTCAGTATATCCGCAGTCATCAGTGGCGCAGATAGTTGGACCTCAATTAGCC
>Ga0314772_1000261_pt1 | contig 29473 bp, 28 predicted proteins | sample MetaGCBIW2018_FD_204520 | JGI IMG/M metagenome (GOLD analysis project Ga0314772, IMG submission 204520) | Cryopeg brine microbial communities from Beaufort Sea near Barrow, Alaska, United States - CBIW 2018 | ecosystem: Environmental > Aquatic > Marine > Coastal | place: USA: Alaska | collected... | reverse complement strand
GGTGCGGCCCGCGTTCGACCGGGCCGGATTCGTCGAGACGACGGTCGAGCTCCTCGCCTCAGCGGTGTCCGGGCGCGAACGCGAGGGCCTGCGGGTGCTGTTCACCACGCACTCCATCCCGTCGGCCGACGCGAGCGTCTCCGGACTGGGCGCGGAGCCGGGCGAGGTCGATCTCTACTCGGCGCAGCACCGTGAGGTGGCGAACGCCGTGATCGGTGGGGTTGCCGTAGCCGCTGGCGAGGAGCCGTTGCCCTGGCGCCTGGTCTACCAGTCCCGCTCCGGCTCGCCGCGCGTGCCGTGGCTCGAACCGGACATTAACGACGCCCTGCGCGAGGAAGCACGGGACGGGACCCGGACCGCGGTGGTGGTGCCCATCGGGTTCGTCTCGGACCACATCGAGGTGCTCTGGGACCTGGACACCGATGCCACCCGCACTGCTGGCGAACTGGGCATCAACCTGGTCCGCGTGCCGACGGTCGGGACCCACCCGACGTTCGTCGCCGGGCTTGCCGACCTCGTGCAGGCCCATCTGGCCGCCAGCCGTGACCTGGCCGCTGGCACGCGCTGGGCGGAGTTCTGCGCGGCGGGATGCTGCGACGGCGCCCGTGCCCAGCTTCCGACGGTGCGAGCGGTGAGCGCATAGGCGGTGCAGCGCGCGGGGCCGGCGAGACCGACAGGTCAGGGTAAGGGGTGAACCTCCACGGTGGTGACCCGCGAGGACGCTCCGTAGAAACCCGAGCCGCCGGGCGGGGTCGCCTTTACAGAATGTTCACGGTCGTCACCGATTGTTCACCACGCCCACGGCTCACTTCTGCCTCACGAGGCGCCGTGGGCGCCACGCTAGGAATGATCCGCGATACCAAGGGACACCCATGCGCACGCTGTTTACCGGCTCTTCACTATGGATTTTGTGGACCGGTTGGTCTGGCTCTTTGAGGGACGTGGAGGCGTCGCTGAGTGAGACGCAACGCAAACCGAAGAGCGTGAGGCCACGACATGGATCTCCAGCGACCGTCCAGGTATCCTCCACCTAGGCGGTCGCTGGTGCACGCGCCGCGTAAGCCTACGGAAGTGCCTGCTACGGCATTGCCGACGCAGTAACACTGGCGCGGGAACGCATGCCGTCGCGCCACGTGAGATAGCCGCCGTCGAGGTTGACCGCGTCGTAGCCCAGGTTGAGCAGTAGCCGCGCAGCCGTGTGCCCGCGCTGACCTACCTGACAATGGACGACCACCTTAGCGTCCGTCGGGAGTTCGCTTGCGCGCTCGCGGAGGTCGTCGAGCGGAATGTTGAGAGTTGTCACCCCCGCCACGACGACGGTGCCCTCGTTGTATTCCTCCGGCGTGCGCACGTCAACTAATACTGTCGTGCCGTGCTCCTGATCGAGCAGTCCCGAGAGCTCGTGCCACTGCACCGCGGGGGTGGCGCCCGAACGGCGGTTCTGCGCGATGTAGCCGAGCATGTTCACAGGGTCCTTCGCCGAGCCGTAGGCCGGCGCGTAGGCGAGCTCCAGGTCGGTGAGTTCCGAGGCGCGGATCCCGCCCATGATGGCAGTCGAGATGACGTCGATGCGTTTGTCCGCGCCGTCCTCGCCCACCGCTTGGGCGCCCAAGATTTCGTCGGTAGCGGAGTCCACGAGCAGCTTGAGCGCGAGGGGCGTCGCACCCGGGTAGTAGCCGGCGTGCTGCGAAGGGTGAGCGTGAATCACCTGAAAGTCGCGCCCCTCGGCCTTGAGGCGGCGCTCGTTGCGGCCCGTGATGGCCGCGGTGAGTCCGAAGATGCCCACGACCGCAGTGCCGATTGATGCGCGCATGGGGATATCGTTGCCCGTGATGGCGTCGGCCACCTGCCGCCCGTGACGGTTTGCGAGGTTCGCGAGTGGGATGAGCGTGGTCGCGGCGGGATCGCCGAGTGCGTCGCGCTTCGAGGCCGCGTCGCCCACCGCGTACACTTCGGGAGCGCTGGTGCGCAGGAACTCATCAACCAGGATGCCGCCCTGCGCGCTGAGGTCCAGGCCCGCGTCTCTTGCCAGCGTGGTTTCTGGTCGGACACCGATAGCTGCGATGACTAGGCCTGCGGCAACTTCTCTGGGGCCGTCGGTGGTCGACACCGTGGCGCTGTCCGCGTGGATGGCAGTGACGTTGGCCGACGTCAGCACCGTGACGCCGTGGGCTTCCAGGCGATCCTGAACTCGGATGGCCATCTCGGCGTCCAGCGGTGCAAGCACCTGGGGCGCCAGCTCGACAACCGTGACCGCGATGCCGCGGTGGACCAAGTTCTCCGCCACCTCAAGGCCAACAAAACCCGCGCCAATGACCAAGGCGCTGGGGGCATCGGCCATGTCCGCGACAAGCGCGTCCACATCGGTCACGTCGCGCAGGGTGTGCGCGCGCTCGATGCCAGGGATCGGCGGCACGAAGGGCTTCGCGCCGGGGCTGAGCACGAGTGCGTCGTACGGCTCCGCGTACGTGTCGCCGCTCGCGACGGTGATGGTGATGCGCTTGCCCGCGGTGTCAATCGCGGTAACGCGCTCACGCGTGCGGACGTCGAGCCGGAACCGCGCGTGCAGCGACTCGGGGGTCTGCAACAGCAGGGCGTCGCGATTTTCGATCACGCCGCCCGCGTAATACGGCAGGCCGCAGTTCGCGTAGGACACGTGCGCCCCAGCTTCGATCACGACGATTTCTGCGCCCTCGTCCAGGCGACGCAAACGGGTAGCAGCTGACATTCCGGCGGCGACTCCGCCAACGATGATGACCTTCATGTTTTCCATTCCTCAAGTCGGTGGTGTGCGTGGCGCATACACTCGTTTCGCTTGCACTTAATATACCCCGGGGGGTATTATTTGTCACGTCAGCACCCGACTAACGAGGAGTACGAGATGTGCAGTCCTATGCAATGCAAGCGTTGTGGCAAGACCACCTGGACCGGTTGTGGCCAACATGTCGATAGTGTGATGAGGAACGTTCCCACCTCGCAGCGGTGCAAGGGTCACGAGGGCGAGAAGTCCGAGGGGTCATTCCTGGGGCGACTCTTTGGTCGCGTGTGACCCGGGTGCTCCCCGTAGCTGAGGCTTTGGGGGCAACGTTAACGAGGGAGTGTGACCCGATGGAACTTGACGCCGAGGCGATGCGCAAGGTTGGCAACCGACTTAAGCGCGCCCAAGGTCAGCTCGGGGCGGTCATTCGCATGGTCGAGGACGGCGGCGAGTGCGAGGACATCGTCATTCAACTCGCGGCAGTGTCCAAGGCACTGGACCGCGCGGGCTTTGCGGTCATGTCAGCGGGAATTCAGGAGTGCCTTACCGAGACCGATGCTGACGAGCGAGCCGCGAACATGGCGCGTCTCGAAAAGGTCTTCATGTCACTCGCTTAAGAGTCCGCGGCCTCCTCGAAAGCGCGGCGTGGGTCGCTGATGCGCCCCATCGACACAAGGTCGCGGCGGAAGAAGACGGCGGTGGTCCAGTCCAGAACGATCCGTGCCTTGCGGTTGAAGGTGGGAATCTGGGACATGTGATAGGTCCGGTGGGCGAACCACGCGGGCCATCCGCGGAGCTTCACGCCCATGATGTTGGCGACTCCCTCGTTCAGTCCGAGCGAGGCCAGCATGCCGAGGTTCTTGTGCTTGTAGGGCGCGACGTCCTTGCCGTCAATGTATCTCGCAAGGTTCCGACCCAGGTGGCGGCCCTGTCGCACCGCGTGCTGAGCGGTGGGCGCGCACCATGCGGGCTGTTCTTTGGTGAGGTCGGGAATCTGCGCGCAGTCACCCGCCGCCCACGCCCCCTCAAGAACTTTGCCGTCCTCGCTTGCCACCTGGAGAGTCGCCAGGGTGTTGACGTGGCCCTTAGGGCCCAGCGGCAGATCTGAGTTCGCGAGCACCGGTGACGGCTTGACTCCGGCGGTCCACACGAGGGTGTCGGCCTCGAATTCTTGCCCGTCAGAGAGCTCGATGTGGCCATCCACGCAGCTCACGAGCTTGGTTTCAAGGTAGATCTCCATGCCGCGTCCACGCAGTTCACCGAGCGCGTAGTCGCCCATGCCCTCTCCCATCTCGGGCAGGATTCCGTCCAGCATCTCGACCATCACGAAGCGCAGGTCTTTGGGGGTCAGGTTGGGGAAGTCGCGCAGTGCCGCGCGCGCCATGTCCTCGGTCTCCGCGAACGCCTCAACCCCGGCGAAACCGCCACCCACGAAGACGAATGTGAGCAGCCGCCTGCGCAACTCAGCGTCGTCCGTCGATGCCGCGCGGGCCATGCGGCCTAGCACCCGGTTACGGAGGTTGATGGCCTCTTCGATGTACTTGAAACCGATGCCGAACTCCTTGAGCCCGGGGATAGGCAGTGTGCGCGACACGGACCCGAGTGCGAGCACGAGCTCGTCGTACTCGAATGATTTTTCTTCACCCACGTCGGTGCTGACGTGGACACGCTTGTCCGCGGAGTCGACGTGGGTGATCTTTCCCTGAATAACGTGGACGCCTTTGAGGTGCCGTCGTAGCGGGACAACTGCGTGGCGCGGTTCGATGGATCCAGCTGCCGCCTCGGGCAAGAACGGCTGGTAGGTCATGTAGGCGCGGCGGTCCACCACAGTAATCTTGGCGTTGTCCCCTACTCGCTTGCGTAGCTCGAGCGCCGTGTAGAGGCCGACGTAACCGCCGCCCAGAATTAGAATCCTCTTGCGTCTCATGAATGACCTCCTCTAAGGCCAACCGGGCAGATGCCCGATTCCTTCCCCGGTCAGGCCCGCGGGCGCGGCCGCGCTGTTAAATAAGTTGAGAAAGTACCTGATTGACTCTGACATCAATTCTTTCGCGCAGGAGTTCCACGTAGGCGGATGGGTGGGATTCCAGTATCCGATCGCACTCCCCAACCATTTGGGTACGAATGTTGTCCGCGGTGGCTCGCATCCACTGGACGAGATTAAAGTCAGGTAGTCGCGCCTTGCGCGCGATCGCCTCCCACTCAAAGGTGCCCGCCGACCCCACCTCATAGGACGTTGCGATGTTGGCTGAGAGCTTTAGTTGTGCAATCGCGCTGGGAAGCCCTCCGAGTGGCGTGTCGATGTAAGGAAGGTAGGAACTTGCGTCGTACATCGGAGTCAAGAGGTGCTCGCCGGGAATGAGAAATACTGAGTAGTTCTTCGCGTGCGCATCTGTCCCGCAGACGATCCAGTGGAACGCAAGCTGTTTGAGGTAGTCGAGCCTGTTGTTTCTGGCGGCCCATTCGCTCTGCGTTGCGTCGAGGAGCCGGAGAATTTCTTCAGGTGGGGGGCCACCTTGCACTTGGTACTTCTGTAGTCGGGAACGACCCATTCCTTGGAGCACGTCTTCTTGATGGATGCGCTGTATTTGTCTACCCGCGGATGGCTGTCGATCGAATCTCTGGACCACAAGTGCGCGTTCTTTTCCAAATGATCCAATCCACGTCTGCGCGGCACTTATGCCAACGCTCCTCGCAGTTGCCATAGTGATGTGCTCGATGAGGTCGCTGTCAGGAAATTTGCTCAAGGCAATCTTGAAGATGTGTGTCGACGGGACCTGACCTGACGTGATGCGCCAATTAGTTCCGTCAGATGCGAGTGACGTCTTGGCTTGGGCTCCAGCCAGTGAAAATTTCCCTTGATTTCCTGTGCCATGCCATGCGCTTGAGTCATTGCGGAGTTCGTGGAGGATGGCTGCGATGGCCGAGGTGGAAAGGATCTGGGGCGCGACCGCTAAGTCGTCATGAGCACCGTGGTATGTGAATGCACCGGCAGTGTCACGCCCATAGTAGGCGAGCAGTTCTAAGGGGTCTGTGCTCGTGAGTCTTGCTGCACGTGCCCACGAATCACGGACGTCTGAGTTGTCGGGGAGCAGGTTGTCAAGGAAACGATCAACTGCGGTACCACGATGGGTGGTCTCACCGATTGGAAGCGATAGCGATAGCGGGATGGCGTTGGCGCGCGAGGCGTAAGTTTCTTCATATTTGAGTACCGTCTTGCCGCGTGACACCGAAATCGTAGCCACTTGAGCCTCGCCCAGCCTGACGGCAAGTTGCCCATTCATGATTTTGGATTTCTCTGCTCGAGGACGGCCTTTGCCATGTTCTCAAGGTTGCGGTCCAGCGCGTCCCCAGTGACGCCTGAGGTGTTGGGCACCCACAGTTGATCGAGGGCTCTACTGATAGTTGCGCGAGTGTCTGGGGGTAAGGCGGTTTCAGCCAGCCGGGCGATGGCAGTGTGCAGCGCTTGTTGGGTGGATGCGGGGACCGTGATCTCCGCCAAGCCCTCGAAGGCGCGCGCAATAGCTTGCTGGGTCGGCTTTGCCAGTGAAACCGCGGACAGTTCCATCGCGGCCTTAGGGGCCGAACCACTTGGCTGAGTAAGCGCTACTCGCGTATCGCTGGTGGTTGCGGTTTCAACTAGCGATTCCGAGGGTGATGGCGGTGTGGAATTGTCGGCGGCCGCATCTTCGACAACTAGTTGAACGTCGAGGGCCCGGAGCGTCCGGTAAAGCACGCCGACTGTAGTGTCGCTCTCGCCGCTCTCTAGCCGAGCAATGGTTTGTCGCGAAACTCCGACCAATGCGCCCAGGTCCCTTTGTGTCATACCCCGCTCCGAGCGTTTAGCGCGCACGGTCATGCCTAGTTGGTCAAGGCGTACTCGTCGCATGTCATTCGCCCCACAGAAGTTCAGCATCGAAAGTTACATCAATAGTACATCGATACGAAGTTGCACTGACTTAACCTCACCCGAATGTTGTATTGGACTAACATTACCCGCGTGTTGTGTTGATGTAACTTCGGTCGCGGCGTTGCTAACTCTGGTCGCCCACCATCGTGGTGACGTCGAGGTACTCGTCGAGCTGTGACTCGGTAACCTCGCCACGCTCGACGAACCCTAGCGCGATGGTCGCCTCGCGCACGGTGAGCTTCTGCTTGACGGCGTGCTTGGCAATTTTCGCGGCGTTCTCGTAGCCGATGAGGCGGTTCAGTGGGGTGACGATGCTGGGGGATGCCTCGGCCAGGAAACGTGCACGCTCGACGTTGGCGGTGATGCCGTCGACTGTGGTGGTGGCGAGTAGCTCGGAGGCGTTGCCTAGCAGGCGCATCGACTCGAGTACGCCCAGGGCAATCACCGGGATTTGCACATTCAGTTCGAATGAGCCCGATGCCCCGGCCCAGGCCACGGTCGCGTCGTTTCCGATCACGCGGGCGCAGACCATGAGGACTGCCTCCGGGACGACTGGGTTGACCTTGCCGGGCATGATCGAGGATCCGGGCTGCAGGTCGGGCAAAGAGATCTCTCCCAGCCCCGTGTTAGGGCCGGATCCCATCCAGCGCAGGTCGTTGCAGATCTTGGTGAGCGACACAGCGATGGTCTTGAGCGCCCCGGATAGTTCTACCAGGCCGTCGCGCGCGGATTGCGCCTCGAAGTGGTTGCGCGCCTCGGTGATGGGTAGCCCGGTGTCCTCGGCTAGCAGCGCGATCACGCGTTGTGGGAATCCCTTGGGGGTGTTGATTCCTGTGCCGACCGCGGTGCCGCCCAGGGGGACCTCTGCGACTCGGGGCAGCGCCGACTCGAGTCGTTCAATCCCGTAGCGGACCGCCGCCGCGTATCCACCGAACTCCTGGCCGAGCGTTACGGGAGTCGCATCCATCAGGTGAGTACGACCGGCTTTATACACCTTGGCGAACTCGACGGACTTGGCTTCCAGGGAGGCCGCCAAGATCTCGAGCTTGGGGGTGAGGTCGTTGACCAGTGTCGACGTGGCGGCGAGGTGCACCGACGTGGGGAACACGTCGTTGCTGGACTGCGAGCAGTTCACGTGGTCGTTCGGGTGGACGTCCGTGCCTAGTTCACGCATCGCGAGCGTCGCAATGACCTCGTTGGCGTTCATGTTTGACGAGGTGCCCGAGCCGGTCTGGAACACGTCGATGGGGAAGTGGTCGTCGTAATCCCCGGCGGCCACCGCATCGGCCGCATTGACGATCGCGTTTGCGATGTCGTGGTCGAGCACGCCTAACTCTGCGTTGGCGCGGGCGGCGGCCTTTTTGACCCTGGCGAGCGCCTCAATATGACGTCGCTCAAGCGTGATTCCCGAGATGGGAAAGTTCTCAACGGCGCGCTGTGTCTGTGCACGGTAAAGGGCGGAGGCGGGTACTTTTACCTCGCCCATGGTGTCGTGCTCGATGCGGAAGTCGTCCATGACCCCATTGTGTCAGGAGTGTTGCCTTAATATCGTGCGGGCGTTACCCCTCGCCTAGCTCCCAGGCGGTAGGCGGGTTGGCGCCGGGGCGCGAGACGGTGATGCCGGCGATGCGGGCGCACCTCATGAGGATTTGCTCGAGCGCCGGGCCCTGGACTTCGTGGAGTTTGTCGCGATTGCTCGCGCCGAGCAGCCCGAAGTACCACAGGCCGTCGATGAGTCCGGACATGAACGAGTCCCCAGCGCCCACCGTGTCCGCCACGTTCACCGAGGGCGCGGTGACGCTGATTTCGCGCCCGTCGTGCACAAATGCGCTCGCTCCGGAGCCACCGAGGGTCAGCACGACGATACTGGGGCCGCCCGATGCCGCCCAGGCTCGCGCGCTCGAGGTTGCGTCCCGGTCTGGGTAAAGCCACTCGAGGTCCTCGTCGGACACCTTCACGACGTCCGCGAGTGCGACCGTCTCTTCGATTGCTGTGCGTGCCTCATCGGGGGTGCCCATCAGCGTGGGACGCACATTGGGGTCGTATGTGATGGTCGAGCCGTGGCGCGTGTCCGCAAGGATGCGCCGCACGTCCTGCGCGCCTGGTGGCATGACTGCTGCGATCGAGCCCGTGTGAACCACGAGCGGCTCCTCGCGCGGGCGTGCGTCGGAGCCAATCGCCCACATGAGATCGAAGTCGTAGGTCGCCGCGCCATCGGCGTCGAGTGTCGCGGTGGCGACCGAGGTGTGGGGCGCGGACTGCGAGCCGTGCACCAGGTGCACTCCCGACGCCTCGACGTGATCGCGAACAATGTCGCCATTGTCATCGGTGCCTAAGAAGCACAGTAGTTCGGCGTCACGCCCTAAGCGTCCTAGACCGATCGCAACGTTGGCGGGGGAGCCGCCGGGGTGTGCGCTGGTGGTTCCGTCCTGGCGGACCACCACGTCTACGAGTGCTTCGCCTATTACCAGCGCGTGCGTGGCGGACAGGATGTGGGGGCTGTCAGACATTGTCTTCCTTAGTGTCGGCCGCGGGACCCGAGTCGCTGGGAGTGGTCTCGGTCGTTGCGGCATCGTAAGGCACCGAGTATCCAACGACCCCGGCATCGGCCGCGTCCTCGTCGCCACGTGTTTGGGAGATACGTGTCCTTGCTCCGTCCAGCAGGTCTTGACAGCGTGCGGCAAGTGCCTCGCCTCGCTCCCACAGCCCGAGCGACTCGTCGAGGGTCGCGGAGCCGGTTTCGAGTTTGGCAACGATCGAGATCAGCTCGTCGCGGGCCTCCTCGTACTTGAGAGTGGCAATGCCGTCTGTGGTGTTTTTCACAGTTGCCACGCTACCGCGTCATAACTTGCGAGGGTAGCGCTCTCACGTATCAGTCAATCTTCTATTCACAACGAGGTGAAAGAGCATGTTCAGCGAAAACTACTCTCGGCAGACCGCCAATGCGAGCGCCACCAGCACGGCGCCGGACCAAATCTCCGAGGGCGAATTGGCGCAGCTCACACGTTCGCCAGAGGCCAAGGTGCGTGCCGCCGTCGCTGCCCGCAGCAAGACTCCGCTGACCTCGATCCTGCGCCTTATGACTGACGAGTCCCCTGCGGTTCGCGTTGGCGTGGCTCGCAACGAGCGCCCCGACATGCCCATCGAGATGTGGCAGGATCTTGCGGGCGACAAGTCCCACGAGGTTATCGCTGCCATGATTGCGAACCCCGCGGTGCCCGACAGCGTCATCGCCAAGCTCGCTCGCCACCGCACCAAGGAATACTCCGCCGCGGCGCGAAAGCGCATGGCTGAGTCGAACGTCAAGTCCCCCGGTATTTTGGGCTTGGTGGGCCTCGGGCGCCGTTAGCAGTCTGACTTTTGCGAGCACCCAGCCGGTGAACGTGACACAAGGTCGTGGCGCGTGGGCATTATTCGTCGGGTGACTACTTCATGCGGCCGATGCTCGGGCGGTGGCTTCCCGCTCCTTGCACAGTCTTATTCGGACCGGGTTACTTCTTGGCGGCTGGTTTGCGCTTGGCAGCTGGTTTCTTCGACGCGGACGCCGACGTGGCCTTGCCGCGAGGCTGCTTCGCGCCTGAACTGACGGCCACGAACTCCCCGCGGGCGACCCTCACGTTCAAGAGTTGACCGGCGGCTACGGCTTTGGCGTCGCGGATCACAGCGCCGTCTGCGTCGCGCACTACCGCGTACCCGCGGTCGAGGGTCGACTGTGGGCTCAGGGCGCGCATGCTTGCCGCAAGTTCGCGCGTACGAGCATCTGCCCTGGTAAGGATGTTCACTAGGGAGGCTCCCGAGGCGTGGCGCGCGCGGTTGAGCTGTTCGAGGTGTGGCGCGATCAGGGCGTGGGGATGGCGTAGCACCGGGCGGGTGAGGAAGGCCTCGAGTCCGCGTGCCTCGCGGTCGAGCTGCGCTTCTATTGCCGCACGCATGAGCGCGCGTGCGCGGGTGACGGCCGCTGCCTCTTGCGCCGCATCGGGAACGATCCGCTTTCCAGCGTCCGTGGGCGTTGACGCCCGATAGTCCACGACCAGGTCGAGTAGCGGCGAGTCCTTCTCGTGGCCGATGGCGCTGACCAGGGGGGTGGTGCACGCCGCGGCGGCTCGCACCAGCTTCTCGTCGCTGAACGGAAGGAGGTCCTCAAGCGACCCTCCGCCGCGGGCGACGACGATGACGTCAACGTCCGGGTGAGCGTCGAGTTCGGCGATGGCGGCGGTGGTCTCCGGGACGCATCGGGCGCCCTGGACGGTCACGCGGCGGATCTCGAACCGGACGGATGGCCAGCGTCGCTGAGCGTTCTCGATCACGTCGTGCTCGGCGTCCCCTTGGTTGGCGCACACGAGTCCCACCAGGCTCGGAACGTAGGGGAGGGGCCGCTTTCGCTCTGCGTCGAACAGGCCCTCGGTCGCTAGGGACGCCTTGAGCATTTCGATGCGGGCGAGCAGGTCGCCGAGACCCACGGTGCGGACTTGCTTGCCCGCCAGTTGCAGGTCGCCGTTCTTGGTCCACCAGTCCGGCTTGGCGTGGATGACGACGCGCGCGCCGTCGGTCAGGTCAATGCCGAGCGCGTCGACTTCTTTGGACGGCAGCGTGGCTTTGAGCGACATGTTCTCTTCCGTGTCGCGCAGTGTGAGGAACACCAGGTGCTTCCAGCGCTTCACGTTGAGCACCTGGCCCTCGACCCAGACGGGGGACATCTTGGCGATGTAGGCCCCGATTTTGGGGGAGAGGTGGCGCACCGGCCAAGGATGTTCCGCGGTGGTATCCGCAGCGACAGACGGCAGAGTGCTAGCGCGCGCCTGGACATTCGGAATCACGGGAAGGGACTCGGCAGCGGATGCGTTGCCCTCATTGGATGGCCCTATACGGGGTCTGGAAGCATCGGTCACGCCTCCTAGCGTGCCACGTAGACTGGAGAACATGTCCGACACCACTGAGAAGCGAGTCCTACTAGCCGCGCCGCGCGGATATTGCGCCGGCGTTGACCGTGCCGTGATCGCCGTTGAGAAGGCGCTCGAACTACACGGCGCACCAATTTATGTCCGTAAAGAGATAGTCCACAACAAGTACGTGGTGGAGACGCTGTCAGAACGCGGCGCGATCTTTGTCGAGGAGACGGACGAGGTGCCCGAGGGCGCGCGCGTCGTTTTTTCCGCGCACGGAGTCTCTCCCGCGGTCCGCCAGTCGGCGGATGCCCGCAACCTGGTTTCGATCGACGCCACCTGCCCGCTGGTCACCAAAGTGCACAAAGAAGCGGTGCGTTTCGCGCGCGAAGACCAAACAATTCTGCTGATCGGCCACGAGGGTCACGAAGAGGTCGAGGGCACAGCTGGCGAGGCTCCGGAGCACACCATCATCGTGAACTCCCCCGAAGAGGCGGACACCGTGCAGGTGCCGGACCCCGACAACGTTGTGTGGCTGTCGCAGACCACGCTCTCCGTCGACGAGACGATGGACACGGTTAAGCGCCTTCGCGCGCGCTTCCCCAAGCTGCAGGATCCGCCCAGCGACGACATTTGCTACGCGACGCAGAACCGTCAGGTGGCGGTCAAGAAGTTGGCGCCCGAGTGCGACTTGGTGATCGTCGTGGGCTCCGCCAACTCGTCCAATTCCGTGCGGCTGGTCGAGGTGGCGCTCGAGTACGGCGCACGTGCCTCGTACCGAGTCGACCGCGCGGTCGAGATCGATGAGGCGTGGTTCGACGGAGTGTCGACAGTGGGCCTCACGTCGGGCGCCTCGGTGCCGGAGATTCTGGTGCGCGACGTGCTGGATTACCTTGCCGGACGCGGCTTCGAGACTGTGGAAGAGGTGCGCACGGCGACCGAGGACCTGATGTTCTCGCTCCCTCGCGAGATTCGAGCAGACCTGAAGGCCAAGCAAGCGGAATCCGCGATGCGCGCGTAGGGGCGGGCTGGTTCGGTACAGCAAGCAGATTGACCCTCGTAGCGGTCCAAAAATGTACGTTTCTGGGCTGCCCCGGATCCTAGCGGTCCAGGAGCGCGCGGTCCAGGAGTGCGCGGTGCTCGAAAGTGCGCGGTGCTCGAAGCGCCTAGTCCGCGTTTAACTACACTTCGGCCCCGGCTCCGCATTGCACCTGAGGAACCTGCGCCCTGCGGGCTCTTTTTCGCACGGATCTGGGATCTTTCGCGCTCTAAGGGTCATTCTTGGCACGGTGGACCGCGTGTACTCGCGAGACTCCGACGTTTCGCACCAGATCTAAACGTACGTTTACGAACCCTTACAGGAAGGGTGCGTGCCAGATCTGACCCACATGGCTCACAGACCACCTGAAACGTGTGAAACCGAGCCCACAGAATGCAGGTGCGGCAGCGGGTGCGGCAGCAGTCAGGTGCGGCAGCGGGTGCGGGTGCGGGTGCAGGTGCGGCAGCGGGTGCGGCGGCGGGTGCGGCGGCGGGTGCAGGTGCGGCAGCTGTCAGGTGCGGGTGCAGGTGCGGCAGCTGTCAGGTGCGGGTGCAGGTGCGGCAGCTGTCAGGTGCAGGTGCAGGTGCAGGTGCGGCAGCAGTCAGGTGCAGGTGTCGCTACTCCGTTGTGGGCGAGCCTGGCTCTAGTTGAGTGAACTCAGGAGCCGAGATCTGACGCACCTCCACTTCGGCTGGCACACTGGGCGGGATCGCGCCCTCAATCGCTTGCATCTCGCCGAACTTGCGCGCGCTGACCATGACGCGCGACTCCATCGACGCGACAGTCGAGTTGTAGGCCCTGCTGGCGTTGTCGAGCGCCTTGCCGACTTTGGTCAGGTGACCGCCCATGACAGAGAGCCGCTCGTAGAGTTCTTTGCCAGTGGCCAGCACCTGCTGCGCGTTCTTTGCCAACGTATCCTCGCGCCACGCATGGGCGACGGTGCGTAGCATCGCCACAAGCGTGGTCGGAGTAGCGATCACCACCTGCTTGCTGAATGCGTATTCCTGAAGGGCGGGGTCCTGCTCGACCGCGGACTGATAAAACGCCTCGGAAGGAACGAACATTACGACGAACTCTGGCGCGGACGCGAACTGGTCCCAGTACCTCTTGCCTGATAGGTCATCCACGTGCTTCTTGACGTGGCGCGCGTGAGCCCGTAGCCGCTCGGCACGGACGACCTCGTCATCAGTTTCGAACGCCTCGAGTAGCGCGGCCAGCGCGACCTTTGAGTCCACCACGATGGTGCGTCCACCCGCGAGTTTGACCGTCATGTCGGGGCGCAGGTTCTTACCCTCCGAATCCCGCACGGTTTCTTGCTCCTCGAAGTCGACGTGCTGCACCATGCCAGCCAACTCCACGACGCGCTTGAGTTGCACCTCGCCCCAGTTGCCGCGCACGTCGGAGCGACGCAGAGTGTTGATGAAGTCCGAGGTCTTCTTGTCCAACTTGTCCGAGGCGGCAACCATCTGACGCACTTGTTCGCTGAGCGTGCTCTGACCTTGGGCGCGCGCCTTGTCCGCCTCCGTGGTCTGCCTGCGTACGTCGTCGAGGGCCTTGGCCATGGGCTCGACGAGCTTCTTCACCGACTCTTCGCGCTTGGCCAACTCAGCATCGCTCACCTGTTGTGCACGTTTCAGCCGCTCGCTCGCGACCTCGAGAAACTGCTCGTTATTGGACTTGAGGACATCGCCGGCGAGTGCCTTAAACTGCTCCTTGAGCACTTCTTGGTCAGCTCGCACTTGCGAGACGTACCTCGTGTGCTCCGCCCGAAGATCGGCGACGTACTTGTCGTGGTCAGCTCGCAGTTGCTCCTCGCGTAGTTCGCTAGTTTGACGCGTTTCAACGATGCGGGAAGCGAAGGCCTCCGCACGTGCGCGCTCCACCGCGGCATCGGTCCGCGACGCGGAGGCATCGTCGGCGCCGCGCGCCGCGCGCAATAAAGCAATGAGGAAGCCCACGACAGCCCCAACGGTCATGGACAGGACACCGACGATGAGTTCGATCATGCGATTGACTCTGGCATGCCGGGCTGACATGTGGAGTAAATCTCGACCCGTCGCTGTCGAAGCTACAGCGATTGACCCCAAAACTGGCCGAAAGGTGTGATTTTTATCACATTTAGGGCACGTTCTAAGCCTAGAGGCGTTCCGGAAATACGTTTGCTACGCTGAGTTTCCTACCCTTGTAGGTAAGCGGAGAGAATCTCTGTGTTTGTTCCCGTTGGTTCGCAACCCGAGCCGACTTGCCAGTGACGACCCACACATGGGTTAACAGGAGGAAAAATGAACGTAAGAAAGGCAGTCCTCGTGGGCTTCGCTGCGACCGCAGCAGCAAGCCTTGTGTTGGCTGGTTGTTCTTCTACGGAAGAGACCGACCCCACCGCAAACCCCAGCTCATCATCGAGCGCCACGGGCGGCGCGATGGTCAGCGGCGGCATCATCAGCGCCAACGGCTCCGAGCCCCAGAACCCGCTCGTCCCCACCAACACGAACGAGACTGGTGGAGGCAAGATCCTCGACGCCATGTTCGCCGGCCTCGTGTATTACGACGCGGAAGGTGCGGCGCATAACGATGTGGCCGAGTCGATCACGCAGATTGATCCCACTACGTACGAGATCAAGATCAACCCCGACCAGACTTTTACAAACGGAGAGGCAGTAGACGCCAACTCGTTCGTGGACGCCTGGCAGTACGGTGCACTCCTAAGTAACGCTCAGCTCAACAGCTACTTCTTTGAGGACATTGATGGCTTCAGCTACGACGAGGACAGCCCCCTCACAGGCCTCACCGTGGTGGACGACCTGACCTTCGACGTCAAGCTGAACAAGGAAGCCGCGGACTTCCCGCAGCGTCTTGGTTACTCGGCGTTCTACCCGCTTCCCGCATCGGCTTTCGACGACCTGGAAGCTTTTGGTAACAACCCCGTTGGAAACGGCCCGTACATGCTTGCCGGGCCCGACGCTTGGCAGCACAACGTGCAGATCGAGCTTGTGACCAATCCTGACTACGCGGGCCCTCGCAAGCCTGTGAATGACGGCCTCACGATCGTCTTCTACGCCACGCAGGATGCCGCGTACGCGGACCTCCAGCAGAACAACGTCGACGTGATTGATGGCATCCCGGACAACGCTCTCGCGACGTACCAGGATGATCTTGGCGACCGAGCTGTCAACCAGCCTGCTGCCATCTTCCAGTCCTTTACGATCGCGCAGAACCTGCCGCACTTCGAGGGCGAGGAGGGCATGCTGCGTCGTCAGGCGCTGTCCATGGCCATCAACCGCCCCGAGATCACGCAGGTGATCTTCAACGACACCCGCACGCCTGCCAGCGACTTCACGTCGCCGGTGCTTGACGGTTGGTCAGACAGCCTGACCGGTGCCGAGGTCCTTGCCTACAACCCCGACGAAGCTGTCAAGCTCTGGGCGCAAGCCGATGCCATCAGCCCCTGGGATGGTACTTTCCAGATTGCTTACAACGCCGATGGCGGACACCAGGCGTGGGTTGATGCCACGACTAACTCGATCAAGAACGTCCTCGGAATTGAAGCCTCGGGTGACCCTTTCCCGACTTTCGCTGAGGTCCGTACGGAAATTACTGACCGCACCATCAAGTCGGCGTTCCGTACCGGCTGGCAGGCGGACTACCCGGGTCTGTTCAACTTCCTGGGCCCGCTGTACGCCACCGGCGCTGGTTCGAACGATGGCGATTATTCGAGCGCGGAGTTCGACGGCCTGCTGCAGAAGGGCAACACGTCAGCTGACAGCGCAACTGCGAACGACTTCTTCCAGCAGGCACAGGAGGTTCTGCTCAAGGACCTTCCCGCGATTCCGCTGTGGTACTCAAACGTCAACGGCGGCTTTGCCGAGGGCGTGAATAACGTGCAGTTCGGATGGAACTCCGTCCCGCTGTACTACCAAATCACCAAGGGTTAGTCACAAGAACGGCCCGCCTCACCATGCCGGTGAGGCGGGCCGTTCTGTGTGTGGGCTGAACAGGTCGGCGCGCGCCTGGGCCACGCCGAATCTCACCTCTCCGGTGACGCGGTGATGCAATTGGTTTGCGCGCGCGAGCGGTAGGGTCGGTCTAGAATTTACACACTGTTCTCAAGACTCAATGAAGAAACGAGGGGCGCACTTGCTGACGTACATCCTTCGTCGCGTGCTTCAGGCGATCCCAGTCTTTTTTGGTACCACTCTGCTGATCTACTTCATGGTGTTTGCCATGCCAGGGGACCCCATCACGGCCCTGTTCGGCGATAAGACACCCAATCCCGCCGTTCTCGAGGCGCTACGTGCGCAGTACCACCTCGATCAACCCTTTATCGTTCAGTACTTGCTGTACATGAAGGACTTTTTCACCGGCAACCTAGGCGAGACATTCTCCGGCCAGGCGGTTGGTGACGTCCTTGCCCGGAGTTTCCCGGTGACGTTGAAGCTCGTCATCATGGCAGTAGTACTGGAGTTCATCCTGTCGGTAGTGCTCGGCCTGATTTCCGGTCTCCGCAAGGGCAAGTTGTTCGACAACGCCAACCTCGTAGCCGCGCTCGTGTTGAGCTCGTTGCCCGTGTTCGTGGCCATGTTCCTCGCTCAGTACTTCATCGGCATCAAGCTTGGCTGGGCACCGGTAACGGTGGGGCAAGACACCACGTGGGGCGCGATGTTCCTGCCAGCCCTTGTTATTGCGCTTACGATCTACGTCACCGGGATGAGACTCATGCGCGGCTCGGTCATCGAGTCGCGCCAGGCCGACTATGTGCGCACCGCGTACGCGAAGGGCCTGACTCACAGACGCATCGTTCCTGTGCATATCGCCCGCAACTCGCTCATACCCGTGATCACGAACACGGCGGCAAGCTTCGGTGCGCTGATCGCCGGAACTACCATCACCGAGGGAATCTTCAATATCCCTGGGGTGGGCAACGTGCTTTATCAGGCCATCATCCGCGGAGAAAACCCAACCGTCGTCACGTTCGTCACGATCCTCACCGTGGTCTACGTCGTCGTCAATATCCTCGTAGACCTGTTGTACGCCGTCCTCGACCCAAGGATTCGCTATGTCTGACCGCCAGCCCGAGCACTACGTCGCTCCGATCGAGGACGCGACCGTCGAGGTTGACGCGCTCAAACTGAAGGAACGTAAAAGCAACCTATGGCTAGACGCGTGGCGTGACCTGCGCCGCCGGGTGCTTTTCTACGCCGCCCTCCTCGTGGTGCTCGTGGTGCTCACCATGGCCATTGCGCCCACCCTTTTCACAGACGTCTCGCCCACGTTGGGTTGCCAACTAACGAATAGCAACGGCGCGTCAATCGCGGGCCATCCCATGGGTTTCACGCGGCAGGGCTGCGACGTCTTCGCCCGCGTGGTGTGGGGCGCGCGGACCTCGCTGTCGGTTGGGATCCTGGTCGTCGTCATCACCGCCGTCATCGGAATTCCGATGGGGGCGATTGCGGGATTCTTTGGCGGCAAGCTCGACTCGTTGCTCTCGCGGATCGGTGACATTTTCTTCTCGATTCCCTACTTCCTCGCGGCTGTCGTCGTGATGTCGGTGCTCGGGCAGTACCGCAGCGTCTGGGTGATTGCGCTCGCGATCGGTGGGTTCGCGTGGGCCTCCCTGGCCCGCATCCTTAGAGCCGAGGTCCTGCAGGTGAAGAACAGCGACTACGTGATGGCTTCCGAGGCCGTCGGTCGCGGTCGCATGGCCACGCTGCTCAGCCACGTGCTGCCCAATTCGCTCACGCCCGTGATTGTGACGCTCACCATTGCGCTCGGCGCGGCCATCGTCGCAGAGGCGTCACTGAGTTTCCTGGGGCTGGGGCTTAACTCAAACGTCATGTCCTGGGGTCAGGACATCTCCCAGGCACAGTCCTCGATCCGCACCGCACCCATGGCGCTGGTGTGGCCGTCGGTCATGTTGACAGTCACAGTGCTGGCGTTCATCGTGCTCGGTGAGCTCATTCGAGACGCGCTCGACCCGAAGTCGAGGGCACGACGATGACCTCCGAGCAGCTCAGCACCCAGAACACGACCCGGGAAGCGGACGTCCTCGTGCAAGACAATCGTTACGTCGACCCCAGCAAGCCCCTGGTCGAAATCCGCGACCTCGAGATCGAGTTCACCACACAGGGCGGCACCGTCAAGGCGCTCAAGGGCGTGTCGTTCGACATCTTCCCTGGAGAGACAGTCGCGATTGTGGGCGAGTCGGGTTCGGGCAAGTCCACTACCGCGCACGGCATCATCAACCTGCTCCCCGACAACGGCAAGATTACCGGTGGGCAGGTGCTCTTCGAGGGCGAGGACCTCACTACGGCTAAAAAGTCGGAACTATACAGGGTGCGGGGGCGCGACATTGGCTTTGTACCGCAGGACCCCATGTCCAACCTCAACCCGGTATGGTCCGTGGGCTTCCAGGTGCGCGAGGCCATCAGGGCCAACGGCATCGCTTCGAGCAAAAAGGACGTCAACGCTCGTGCCATCGAGGTGCTCAAGGAGGCTGGCCTACGCGACGCCGAACATCGCATGGCCCAGTACCCGCATCAGTTCTCCGGGGGCATGCGGCAGCGCGTGCTGATCGGCATAGGCCTGGCCGCGCACCCAAAATTGCTGATCGCGGACGAGCCTACGTCCGCACTGGACGTCACCGTGCAGCGGGTGATCCTCGACCACCTCGAAGCGCTGACGCGCGAGCGCAATGCCGCGCTGCTGCTTATCACGCACGACCTGGGCCTCGCCGCCGAGCGCGCCACCAAACTGATCGTGATGTACCAGGGCAAAATCGTCGAGGCGGGGCCCAGCAAGAAGATCCTGCAGGACCCCCAACACCCGTACACCAAGCGCCTCATTGAGTCTGCGCCGTCGCTTGCGTCGCAGCGCATCTCCGGCGCGAAGGTCACGCACGTAGGTGAGTCCGGAATCGACGTTGCGGATATCGCGGCCACGCACGAGGACGCTCGGGCCAAGCAGGACATCACGCCGGTGATCGAGGTCAACGATCTGACTAAGGTCTACTCGATTCGTAAGGGTAACTTTAAGTCCACGCCGCTCACGGCTGTTGACGCGATCTCGTTCAAGATTCCCAGGGGAACCACGTTGGCGCTCGTGGGCGAGTCCGGTTCGGGTAAGACCACGGCGGCCAAGATGGTGCTGGGACTAGAAAAACCGACCAGCGGCGAGATCATCCTCGATGGCACTAACCTCTCGGGAATCTCAAAGAAGGACCTGTTCGCCGTCCGGCGTAAGATGCAGCCCGTGTTCCAGGATCCTTACGGGTCACTGGACCCGCAGCGGTCAATCGGCGCGATCATCGGCGAGCCGCTCAAGGTGCACAAGGTGGGGGACGCCGCCTCGCGCAAGGCCCGCATCAAGGAGTTGCTTGATCAGGTGTCGATGCCGGCCGAGGTCGCGGACCGTTACCCTAACGAACTCTCCGGTGGCCAACGCCAGCGCGTCGCTGTGGCGCGCGCACTCGCTCTGAAGCCCGACATCGTGGTGCTCGATGAGGCAGTGTCCGCGCTGGACGTGCTGGTTCAGGCGCAGATTCTGCAGCTGTTGGCCGACCTCCAATCCGAACTCGGTCTGACCTACCTGTTCATCACCCACGACCTCGCGGTGGTACGCGTGGTGGCGGATGAGATCGCGGTCATGGAGAACGGCAAGATCGTGGAAACAGGCACTGCGGACGCTATCTTCGACAACGCCCAGGTGGAGTACACACAGAAACTCCTCGAGGCAATCCCCGGCGCGGGCATCGACTGGATCGAGTAGATTCCTGGCTTAAAAGCTAAGCACCAGCAGCGCAAGTCCCGCGATGAGAGCGGCGATCGACAGCCAGTTGGGTCGGCGAGCAATCGCCTTCCCGCTGGCTGTCGCTGTTTCGGGGCTGACAGGATTGACGGCCGCCGATGCCGTGGTCGCCCGGTCGCCCAACCCGGCCGATGCATCGGCCGAGCGGGTGTCGCCGCGTTGAGTGCCGCTCCAGGCTTGGAAGGCGTCGTCGACCATGTGCGCAGCGATTCCCGATGCGGTAGCGGTCGAGGTCCCAGGCCCCCCGGCGTAGATCAGCGTCGCTGCCTCGGAGTCCCACTCTTGCTCGTTCGCCGCCACTCGCCGTCCCTTCATGGCCCCCGGCGCCGGCGCGGCGAACGCCGAGGCCTTGGAAGCATCGTCCGCTCGCAATTCGAGTGCCCAACGCGTGCCGATCGACGTCAGCCGCGCGAACGGGACGGTCGCGATCGTGACGACGTTGACCAACACGGCGCGGTCCGCGTAAACGTCGACGCTGGGCCTAAAGTACGCGGCGTAGGCGAGTGCACAGATGGCCGCCAAGAATCCGAGCACCGGTCGCGCCTCGAACCAGCCGCCGGCAATCAGCACCGCGACTGCGATGACGAAGCAGGCGCCTATGACGATGGACGAGTAGATCACTGAGGAGCGGGCACGGAACCTTGTCATATGCCAATCGTCCCACGCCGTCCGCACTGGCAACTAGACTCGACTGTTGTGGCTCTTACTATCGGAATCGTCGGACTGCCCAATGTTGGCAAGTCCACCATGTTCAATGCGCTGACCCGTTCGGAGGTGCTCGCGGCGAACTACCCGTTCGCGACGATCGAGCCCAACGTGGGCGTGGTGCCCCTGCCCGATTCGCGTCTGGGTGTGCTCGCCGGGATCTTCGGCTCCGTGCGCGAACTGCCCGCGACAGTCTCGTTCGTGGACATCGCCGGCATCGTCAAGGGTGCGTCTGTGGGTGAGGGGCTGGGCAACGCGTTCCTCGCGAACATCCGGGAGGCCGATGCTATCTGCCAGGTCACACGCGCGTTCGAGGACCCCGACGTGGTGCACGTGGACGGCAAAGTGGACGCCGCATCGGACATCGAGACCATCAACACTGAACTGATCCTTGCGGACCTGCAGACCATCGAGAAGGCTATCCCGCGCCTGGAGAAGGAAGTCAAGATCAAGCGCGCCGAACCGGGCTACCTCGCCGCAGTACTGACTGCCAAGGAGATCCTGGAGTCGGGTAAGGCGCTGAGCGCCGGTGCGGCCGATGCAAAGCTTGACTTGGCGGATATTCGGGACTTGTCGCTCCTCACCGCCAAGCCGTTCATCTACGTGTTCAACACGGACGATGCAGGGCTGATGGACACCGAGAAGAAGGCGACGCTGGCCGCGCAGGTCGCGCCTGCGGAGGCCATCTTCTTAGACGCGCAGTTCGAGTCCGAGCTCGTGGACCTCACCCCGGAGGAGGGGGCAGAGATGCTTGCCGAGTCCGGTCAGGAAGAGTCGGGCCTCGACCAACTGGCCCGCGTCGGGTTCGCCACTCTGGGCCTGCAGACGTACCTGACCGCGGGCCCCAAAGAGTCGCGCGCGTGGACCATCCGCAAGGGTTGGACCGCGCCTCAGGCTGCCGGGGTCATTCACACCGACTTTGAAAAGGGCTTTATCAAGGCCGAGGTGGTCTCCTTTGCGGACCTGGTCGAGTACGGCTCCATGGCCGATGCGAAGGCCGCTGGCAAGGTGCGCATCGAGGGCAAGGACTACGTGATGCACGACGGCGACGTGGTCGAATTTCGCTTTAACGTCTAGGCGGATCCGGTGGGCGTTGGCGTGAGGGGCTGGTGGCCGTAGTGCGCGGGTAGTCTCGTTCGATGAGTGCTTCATCACACGTCATGGTCAGATTCCACGATCACTTCGCCCAGCAGCTCCCAGAACTGGGGTTCTCTTGGGCAGCGCAAACGGTTCTTGATCCGCATCTGCTGGTGTTGAACGACTCCCTGGCTGAGGAGCTGGGTCTCGACCCGACGGCCTTGCGTAGCGCTGACGGGTTGCTTCTGTTGGTGGGCAACCTCCTCCCGCGGGGTGCTGCGCCGGTTGCGCAGGTATACGCGGGACATCAGTTTGGGAGCTACTCTCCTCGGCTCGGGGACGGGCGTGCGCTGCTGTTGGGAGAGATGGTCGACGTTGATGGCCGCGTTCGGGACGTACACCTGAAGGGCTCGGGACGGACACCCCTCGCCCGTGGGGGCGATGGTCAAGCGGCCGTGGGGCCGATGCTGCGCGAGTACATTCTCAGCGAAGCAATGCACGCCTTGGACATCCCCACCACGCGGGCCCTCGCCGTGACCGGTACTGGAAGGTCCGTCTACCGCGACACAGAACTGCCCGGAGCTGTTCTGACGCGGGTTGCCAGCAGCCACCTGCGCGTAGGAACCTTCCAGTACGCACGAGCCACTGGCAACACCGAACTTTTGCGCCGACTCGCAGATCATGCCATCGCCCGGCACTATCCGGCGGCGGCGAACGCCGAGCACCCCTATCTTGCACTGCTGCAGGCCGTCACCACCGCCCAAGCGTCGCTGGTGGCCCAATGGATGCTCGTTGGATTTGTCCACGGGGTGATGAATACAGACAACATGACCATCTCGGGCGAAGCCATCGACTACGGGCCGTGCGCATTCATCGACGCTTATGATCCATCTACCGTTTTCAGTTCCATCGACAGGGGAGGGCGCTATGCCTACGCCAACCAGCCCGCCGCGGCCGAATGGAACCTCGGCCGTCTATCAGAGGCCTTGCTACCGCTCCTTCACGAGGATCAGCAGCAAGCGGTGGCCATTGCTACCGAGGCACTCGAAGGATTCAACGATGGCTACACCGCCGCCTGGTCGGTGGGAGCTAACGCAAAAATCGGGTTGCCCCTAGACGCCGATACTGACGCCGCGTCCGTTCTGGTGCAGGAGCTGTGGGCACTGCTCGAAGAGCACAAGGTAGACCTCACGTTGCTCTTCCGCAGTCTCGGCGCCGCCGCCTCCGGCTCCGCCGAGCAGGCGCGGACCCTGTTCGGCGGCCTAGCAAGTTTCGATGACTGGATGCAGCGCTGGCTGCCACTGGGGCCGGACGTTGAGATGATGAACAAAGTCAACCCCATTTACATCCCACGCAACCACCTCGTCGAGGCGGCGCTCTCGTCGGCAACTGTTGGCGAACTGGCCCCCTTGCATCAGCTCCTGAGCGCAGTGACCCGCCCCTACGAGGAGCGTCCAGGACTAGAGCGCTACGCCGCCGCCGCTCCCGCAGACTTTGGCACCTACCGGACTTTTTGCGGTACCTGAAGCGGGTGCCCAAGCTGTGCGTCAACCTCGTTTTACTTCAGTCGTACCGCGGAGTCGAATGGATGAACGCGGGGAAAAAATAGGCTAAATGACCATTGGCGACGGTGAAGTGATCTTTGCCCCTGTGGAGCGGGTGATGACGTTGAGCCCTTCGCATCCCGAGCGACGTTAGGGCAGGTGCTCCATTAGAGCCGAGCTATTCGCCCGGACGTACTTCACTCACTACAGAACCAGATTCACCACGCGCGAAGCCGCAGGTTCCGCGCTGTGGATCAGGGGCTGGACAGTGTCGCCACGACTGTGAGAGGTTATTCGGCTACGGAAAGTGGTCGAATTTAGATTTAACGTGTAGTTCCGGTTCAACCTTTGGCGGAAGGAGGTAGCATCCTCTGCTGCGCTTTCCTTGCCGCGCGCAGGGGGTGTCCAGGCGTGTTCCCAGGCTTTGGGCAGTCTTGTCGCGGACGGAACTTGGGGTCGCGTCAACGGGCGTCGGAGGTTCCCTAGCCTTCGATTCCTGGAGGTTCCTCGCCGGTCACGCCGTCGATCACTCTGCGGTCGCCAAGAGTCGCGTCGAGCGCGACCTGAAGCCCGTCCTCGCAGGCATCCCCAGGGGAACTGAGCGTGGAGGTGACGGTGACGGTGACGGTCTCGACGTCTTCGACCACCTCCGCCTCGGGGTCGCCGTGACATGTACCGACGTTGAGGATCAGAATGTCGCCACCGTTCGACCATCCTGTGATGGCTTGCGGGCCGCGCTCCTGTGTCGGTTCCGTTGGCGAGCACGCCACAAGGGCTGTGACCGTCAGCGTCCCTGCGAGGATCGCCCAACTTGTTCGCGTGCGCTTCATCCCTTGCACCCCCTCAGCACACTATGCCACGCGGCATCGGTCGTTGCGGTGGCCGCATCGTGGTGGCGTCCACGCTGGGCGCTCTGGTACGACTTCTCAAGACGGCCCTCCCGCGACGTGGCACGAGTCGGATGCAATACGTTGGGGGATTAGGGCCTGTTTTGGCAGCAGGCAACCACTAGGGGGACGACGTGACCGAGACTCAACAACCACCGGCGAAACACCCAGGGTTCGGTGCGAGACATCCGGGAATCCACTTCCTCTGGGCTGCGCCGCTAGCGATCGTGGCGAGTCTCGGCTTTTTCTTTATAGCTGCGATCAATGTGTGTGGGGTTAGTGGCTGCGGGGGCGGTGGGTACGGGGTATCACGCGGAGACCCAGCGGATACTGCGATGTTCGTGATCATCGGCTCACTCATTTGGATGTTGCCCGTCGGATTGATCCCCTGGACCAAGAGCCGCGCCGTGCGCGCGACGACGATGCTGGTGTTGTCACTCGTCATTGGCAGCGTCGTATGGGTCGGCATCTCGTAGCGATGTTGGATTTCACGCAGACCCAGTACGAGCAAGAGACGCGACTCCCCGCCCAGCCCTCAATCAGCGCCGAACTGGCTTTGCTGTCTCGCGCCAAACCCAACTATAGTTGGCGGCCGCGTACTATAGTTGGGTGTGGAGGTGGCAGATGCAATTACAACATCCATTCGCGGTGGTGACCCCGACACTGGATGGGGAGATCCTTCCAGTGCTCGCTCGAGTCGAATCAAGCCTTACCGTTGGCCAGATACGAACACTGCTTCCGCATCGCTCAGATGAGGGGATCAGGAAGGCGCTGCGTCGACTGAGCGCGCAAGGCATCGTGACCTCGGAGCACGTGGGCGACGTCGTCGGCCACCGGCTGAATCGACGCCATCTTGCGGCACCGCAAGTGGTCGCGATCGCGCGTCTGCGCGACACGCTGATCGAACGTATGCAAGAGAGCCTTGCGGCCTGGCCGACACCGCCGCAGTGGACTGCACTGTTTGGTTCGGCCACCCGTGGTGAGATGCGCGTGGATTCCGATATCGACCTGTTCGTGGTCGATCCCGGGGTAGATGCTGAGCTCTGGGAGACGTGGACGAGTGCATTCGCGGCCGACGTGTCCGCCTGGACAGGGAACGACCTGCGCATACTCAGTCTCACAGAAGAAGAGGTGCGACTTGGCGCGGTCAAGCGAGACCCGATCATCGAGTCGCTGCTCGCTGACGCGCTCGTGGTGTCAGGGCCGACGGATTGGCTACGTCGCACGGTGAGGGGTGCTCGACGATGACGCCCCGAACAGTCCGCGCAGACGCCGCCGCGAGGGCCGGCAGGATGGCGGTCGCCTTGCAGTTCTACGAGGCCGCGGAGATGGTGCGGGAGCTTGCTGACGATGCCGAGGACGTGACAAACGCGTATGTCACGCTGTGCGTTCACGCAGGCATTGCCGCTGCCGACGTTCGCTGCGCCGCGGCGCTCGGCGAATATGCGCGAGGCGAGAGCCACGTAGAGGCTGTCGCCCTTCTGGCCAGGGTCGACAAGGCGGCGGCGAAGCAGCTGGACGCCTTGCTCAAACTCAAGACGGTCGCTGGTTACGGAACGACCACGATCAGCACTGATCGCGTTCGACGCGCTACGCGCGCAATGGAGTTTCTCGTCGAGTCGGCGCGCGCAGCGTGAAGGGCGCTGTGGGTGTGCCAAGGACAAAACTCCCGCCGCGGCGCTCGAGAGAGCAACCGCGACGGGGTCTTTGCGGCAAGGGGCAAGGTGTCACTCACCACGAACCGGGGTCGTGGAGGGGGCAGGCTCGTTGGCCACGGGCGCATTTTCATCTGGAGTCAGGGATTGCCGTTGTCGACGCCGTTGAGGATATTCGGCTACGGAACGTAGTCGAATATAGGTTTAATGTATAGCTGGTTTCCGATTCGGGATTAGGTAACTACAGGGCTCAGGTCAGTTCTGTGTGAAAAGATCGGTTCGTGGCCTCGATTCAGACTCTCAGTGACGCAGACCGACGGGCTCTCGCGCGTTGGGCGCTCGCGTGCGCTGAGCGTGTGCTTCCGCTGTACGACGCCGGAGCGGCGGCAATGAGAGAAATTCAGGATGCAGCTGCTCGCACTCGCGCGTACAGCGCCGGGCAAAGCAGCGCCGCTGACGAAATCGGTAAACGACTCATTGCGGGCAAGGCGGCGAATAGCGCGACCACTGAAGCCGGGAAGGCGGCAGCTAGGGCCGTAGCCCAAGCTGCAGCAGTCGCGCACATGGGCGCTCACGCGTTTGGCGCGGCCGCATATGCGACCAAAGCTATCTCGCTGACGAAAGTGGGCCGGCCGGATTTAGTTCAAGATGAGATTCGGTGGCAAGTGGCGCACCTGAACGAAGGCGAACTATCGGCGCTGCGGCGACTTCCCCCGTTGGGGACTGATCGTTCTGGTCCGCTCGGGCCCGGACTACTTTCTCGAGGCGTCTTGGGCAGGACGATTCGTGAGATTCAGAATCGGATTGGCTGATCGCGGTGTTTGGTAGTGGTGATGGCCGCGCACGCCTTGGTGACCGTTTCGGTCCAGACCGGCTAGTGGTCGAGCCTTGATTTAACGTATAGCGTTATTAACGCTATACGTTATACACTGATCTTGTGACCAGATCGTTCGGAGGCAAGCACGCTGAACGCATCTGGCATGAGCAGTACGTCAAGGGCATTGACCGGGTGGTGCAGCGGGCGACCCTGCGCAAGTTGGAACTAATCCATGCCGCCAGGGATGCCGTGGACCTTCGGATCCCGCCGGGCAACCGTTTGGAACGGCTGGTCGGAGATCGGCGCGGACAACACAGCATCCGGGTGAACGCCCAATGGCGGCCCTGCTTCGTCTGGACAGAAGGAGGTGCGGAACATGTCGAACTTGTCGACTACCACTGATGGTGACGTGATCGATCCGATCCACCCGGGGGAGATCCTCATGGAGGACTTCATCAAGGGCTTCGGGATTACGCAGAACAAGCTCGCGGTCTCGATCGGAGTACCACCGCGTCGGATCAATGAGATTGTGCACGGCAAGCGCGGTGTTACGGCGGACACCGCGATCCGGCTGGCGCGGTACTTCGGGACGTCGGATGAGTTCTGGATGAATTTGCAGTCCAACTACGAGTTGCGGCTCGAGCGGCGTTTCCTCCGGAATAAAGTCGCAGCGATCACACCCTTACGGGTGGCGTGACGTGTGGGCGCGCAAGTCGCCGCGTCTAGCGACGTGTGCCTCCACAGATCGTGATGGTGATCGGCTGCGGAACGTGGTGGAATTTAGGTTTGCGCTCTAAACTTTGGGGCCCGTCGCAGCGACGGAGTTGGTTGCTCGGGCGCTCGGGCAAATCTGTACCCGTCGGTCCAGGAGGTATGTCTTTTTTCGGCTTCCATGCGTCCCCTTGGGCGTATCCACGAGCTACAGCGACGTGTCGCTGACAAACCGCAGACATGTGGGCGCCACGAGTCGGCGGCGACGAGTGTGCGTGGGCTTAGTGGCGCCGGCGATGGGTAGGGGGAGTATCCCGCGGGGACCCGGCGGAAACTGCGATGTGCGTGATCATCGGCTCTGTCGTTTGGATGTTGACCGTCGGATTGATCTCCTGGACCGAAAGTTGCTCCGTGCGCCTGACGACGATGCTGGTGTTGTCGCTCGCGATCGGTGGGCTTGTATGGGTCGCCACCTCACAGTGACGCGCGTTTCCACGCTGGCCTGAACGCATCAAAGAAAAGACTCCTGCCCCCGTCATGAGACAGGGCTGCGGGGGTCTTCGTTTCGGAGGTTGTGTGGATCAGTAGTGGTAGCGGACTTGCAGGATCAGCAGATTGTCGCCTTCGACGCGGTATACGAGGCGGTGCTCGCTGTCGATCCTCCGCGACCATGCTTCAATCTCGTAGCGCAGCTTCTCGGGCTTGCCGATGCCCGTGTACGGGTCATCGCGGCAGATGTCGTCGACGAGCTTGTTGATCCGCTTGAGCGTTGCACGGTCGGTGTTCTGCCAGTGGCAGTAGTCGTCCCACGCCTGAGGGGCGAAGACGATGTTCAAGCGCGATCGAGTTCCTGCCTGACACCGCGACCGGCGCGTAGCGCTGCGTCAGCGTCGCGAAGGCGCTGTGCGTTGGCGGGAGAGCGCAGCAGGTACGCCGTCTCCTGCAGTGCCTCGTACTCGGTCAGCGACATCAAGACGGCCGAGCCTGCCTTGGAGGTGATCTCCACGGTAGTCGCGTCGTCGTTAACTTGCTGAATAAGTGGGAAGAGGCCCCTGCGGGCCTCGGATGCGGTGATGGCCATCTCGGCCTCCTTCTTTCGACTGGTACCACATATGGTACGCGCTGTGGTGGCGTTGATCAACGACCGTCTTGTGGTCTCTCTCCTTGAGGGTCTGCGCCACTCACCACGACCCTGGGTCGTGGATCGGGCAGGCTCGTTGACCGCTCCACCCGCAGGAGGTGCAGCCGTCGATGTCGCTGGTCAGACGTTCACGTCTGACCGGGCCGGCTCGGGCGACCCTGGGACGCTCTTTCGAGAAGAGCACTAGTTCATCCAGTACCACCGTGCGTCGATGCCGATCGACCGCAACCTCCTACTGGTTGCTGAGCACTGGATGATGTACGCCGAGGCGCGAACGTTCAACGATGCCGCGTCAGCCGCCGCGGTGCTCGTTGCCGCCACCCGTACGGATGCCAGGCGCGTCGAGAGCCGGGTAACGGGCTCTTCACTATGGACCTTGTGGACCGGTTGGTCTGGCTTCTTGAGGGACGTGGCGGCCCCGGCTCGGTAGATGCAGGATGGTCTGGTGGGCGGGTCTGACTCACGGCTCTTCTGACGTCACCTCATGGTGGCTGTCCTGCTTGCGACGTGTCGACTGGCTCGGCTCACTTTTCGAAGTGCAGCCCG
>Ga0314772_1000259_pt1 | contig 29582 bp, 25 predicted proteins | sample MetaGCBIW2018_FD_204520 | JGI IMG/M metagenome (GOLD analysis project Ga0314772, IMG submission 204520) | Cryopeg brine microbial communities from Beaufort Sea near Barrow, Alaska, United States - CBIW 2018 | ecosystem: Environmental > Aquatic > Marine > Coastal | place: USA: Alaska | collected... | reverse complement strand
CGTGCCAGTGCAACGTGCTATTCCCTGGTCGAGACCGCTAAGGCAAACAGTCTGGAGCCCTCGGCGTATATCCAATATGTGCTGGACCGCATTGCCGAGGCAGACACGCTGGAAAAGCTGGAAGCATTGCTGCCGTGGAACGTCGACCTAGAGCGAACTTCAAAAAAAGTGCCGCAGATCGACTGAGGGCAAGTGGGTCGATTTAAGGGCGCTTACGCCAAAGCGAACAACCTGGAGCCCTCCGCTTACATCCACCATGTACTGAAACACATTGCCGGAGCGGACAGCCTTGAAAAGCTGGAAACACTGTTGCCCTGGAACGCTGAGTTGTCGGCTTCAAAAAAAGTGGCTCAATACGACTAGGGTAAGTGGGTCGATTTAACGGCGCTTACTGTCTTGGAATGAACGCTTACCCGTGAGTGGCTTATTGCCGGCTACCGTCCGGAGGTCGTGATGTCTCTGGCGAGGGACATATAAGGCATGGCGAAATTTCCCTAACCACCGGGAGTCCACCAGCTTCAGATGCTGGATCCGTTGATAGAACTCAGCCATTGCTTACTTTCAGATGTCATTTACCAATTCGATAACTATTGCTTTTCCGCTTCCCATTGATCTGATGGTTAACAGTTGGCGCCAGATGAAAATGACCTTGTTTCCTTAACCTGGCGCCTGTTTGTCAGCTTCAGTTATTCTTCAGAACTGCATCCAAACCACCTGCTATCGCATCAGCGATTCGGTCCATTTCCGTTTGGGTGGAAATAAGCGGAGGTGCTGTTATCAAAATATTTTCACGTCCGGGAGTTGTATTGCCATTACGGCCGACTATGACACTATGTTGCTGCAATGCGTGAGAGATCACGGTTGTAACCTTGTCTTGGGCCAGCGGTTCTCTTGTCTCCCTATCACCAACCAGTTCCAGGCCATTCAGCAGCCCTTTACCACGAATCTCCCCCACATATGGATGCTCGGATAGCCGGTCGGACAGTTGTGAGCGGAAATACTCACCCTGACGAGCGGCGTTTTCAACTAGATTCTCTTCTTCCAATATCTGGATATTTCTCAACGCAACAGCCATTGCTACCGGGTTACCCCCAAAAGTATTGACTGTTCGAAGCTCTCTTCCGTCCCCAGGTTTTCCGTAAAAAGCGTCAAAGATTTCCTGTTTAACAGCGGTTGCAGCAATTGGCTGATAACCACTAGCCAATCCCTTAGCGAAAGTAAAAATATCAGCCTTAGTATTCCAATGATCATGGCCGAACATTTTACCTGTACGCCCGAAGCCGGACACCACTTCATCCAGAATCAACAAAACGCCATAGCGGTCACAAATCTCGCGCACAAACGGCAAGTAGTTGTCGGGGGGAACAATAACACCGCCGCCACTAATTATAGGCTCCATAATGACCGCAGCGACCGATTCAAACCCCTCATGAATAATGGTCTCTTCTAGTTGGTGCGCCGCTTCAGCACCCAACTCTTCCTCTGTTAGCTTCGGATGACCCCGGTAGGGATAAGGAGGCATAACCTTAAGAAATCCGGCGGGCTCAGGGTCATAACCGAGCTTTCTATTTGCTTGCCCTGTTGCAGCCATAGCGCCCATAGTGGCACCATGATAGCCGCGGTAACGAGACACAATTTTATAGCGCCGTTGACCATCACTTTTCCCAGACTGTATATGATACTGACGAGCAATTTTGAACGCGGTTTCATTGGCTTCTGAACCACTGCTCGTAAAATAGACGTGCAGTGGCATACCGAGCATTGTCTGAATCTTCTCAGCAAATTTCACTGCTGGCTCACTGCTCATTGTTGGAGCTAAATAGGTGAGTTTCTTCATCTGCTCATAAGCAACTTCAGCCAACTCTTGACGGCCATATCCCACATTGACGCACCAGAGGCCGGAAAAACCATCCAAAAACTGTTTACCATGCTCATTGGTAAGATAGCAACCCTCACCCTTAGTCATCAAAGCAGGTGAAGTGCCACCAAGTGGCTGATGTTGTGTCATGTGTCGCCAGAAACGATCCGGCATCTTTTGATTACTATACATAAAACCTCTCCATTCTAGCATTACTGACGCTCTCTTAAGTGTCAGTTTATGATCGTATTACGACGACTCAGCGATATTAATTAGTAACAATATCTCGCTAACAGTATTGCCTTTATTCCCCCCCCCATCTCGTAATTTTTTTAATCATCACATCTAAACCTCTAATTTTTTTATTCGGTTATATCATACAACCAACTTAATTGCCTGCCGGGTAAATAGCCAAGTCTCGCTTCATGTTAAGGTAGCGCATAAAAATGTTACTCTATAATTCCGGAAGGTGCGGCTGTAATCCAACATTAAAACCTACCTAAAACCAAGCAAAGTGGGCAAATACAAACCAAACGAAGGAATGTATGTCACAAGCAACAGGACAGGAATGTGCACAAACGCTATGAACTTGAAAAGATGGCCGATATAAAGATTCATAGGGACATTTCCTGCCACTCCACTGGTTAAAAATAGCAACGGTGCTACCGGAGGAGTAATGTTACCTAAGCCTAGGTTTACGCCCACAATGGCAACAAAATGGAATGGATCAATGCCTAGCTCCGATGCTACTGGGTACAATATAGAGGCTGCGATGATTGATCCTGATATGTCATCCATGATCATGCCGATCAACAAAAGGATTATATTTATAAAAAGAAGACCTTGCCATAATTCCATTTCACTAGAAACAAAGTTAGCAAGCTCAAAAGGTGCTCCTTGGTAAATCAATATTTGGCTCAAAAACAATAAGGAAGCGATCATAAAAATTAAGGAGCCAATCAGCTTTCCGGCGTCCACGGTAGCGTGGAAAAAACCTTTAAATCCCATCGTCCTGTATACAAAAGAGGCAATAAATGCGATGTAAATAACGCCAAAAGACGCCGCTTCTGTAGGGCTGGCAATTCCGCCGTATATGCTGCCTAAAACAACTATAGGCATGAACATGATAAGAAGCGATTTTTTCCCTGAGCCCCATACCTCACCCCAGTATTTTGCTTTGGGTTTGTCTAAGCTGTTGGGCTCGCAGTGGCCCTGGCCCATAGAGAAACCTTTACATATTTTCAAATTGAGTAAGGAATATCCGATTGCTAAAACAATTCCTGGGATAATAGTGGTTAAAAAAGCACCTGCTATAGAGACCTGCATAGTCAGTGCAAGTATCAACAGTGGAATGCTAGGCGGAATCAACAAAGTTAAGACAGAAGAACTGGCAACCAGTGCAACCATATATTCCCGAGGATACCCTAGCTTGACTGCTCTGGGGATGACAACCGAACCAATACCAGCGACTGCAGCACTTCCTGCGCCGGAAACAGCCCCAAAAATAGCGCATGAAAATACCACTACAACACCTAACCCTCCCTTAACTCGACCGACAACACTTGAAGCAAAATCAATAATTCTATCGCCGAGCCCACTTCTTTCCATCAGAAAGCCCATATAAATAAATAGGGGCAATGCAACCAATGTTGGAGAGTTAATCTTAGAGAACATTGTTGAAAAAGGACCAATGACATCTATTCCATTAGTGAACCCAATAGCCAAGGCTCCCAAGCCAAAGGATGTGGCTACAGGAACGCCAATAATCACAAGCAGCATTGCAAAAAGCAGTGTGTAGATTACTGAAAGATACATAGAAATCTCCAAAGAACGAGAAAACGTTTATATTTTTATTAAAAAGTAGTCTGGAGTTGTCACTTTCCAATAATGGAACACTGCGTTAAGAATGTTTTAACAAAAAATAATGAAGTGAGAACGAATCCGACAAAAAGACTTGATACCCAATAGTAATCTGGCATTCCGTAGTAGATGCTTTCGTAACCTTGGGAGACGCTGCTCTTTAGTAATAACGTGCTGTAATATGTAGCAGTTATAGCGAATCCTGCGGATAGAAAGCTTGAGGTTACAGCCAGAGCCTTGCGCAGAGGTATAGATTTTATTAGATCTTCCATGCCACCTTGTATGTTCTCATTTTTCAAGGTGCCATACGCCATGCCAATAAAATAAACCCAAACTACTGACAGCAATATAAGCTCATTTGCCCCAGGAAAGTTCAGCTCGCCAACGTGACGGAAGATTGACTGAAAGAAAGTTAACCCCGTTGCCGCAATCATGCCGACAAAAATGACTATTTTTATAGTTTTTTCAAGTAATGAGGATAACATCATGGCCTCGAATGTTGGCGTAAGAACAAGGCTGGCTATTAAGCCAGCCTTTTATTCAGACCTTAATTAATAAGCCATATCCCGGATTCTAGCCATCATAGATGGTCCGACGAGCTTCTCTATTTCAGGCCACTCATGCATTTTTACAAGATCCGAGATTTCCTTATACTCTTCGTCAGTAAATGTCGTAACCTTAATACCAGCTTCGCGTAACTTGTCGAGAAACTGATCCTCTCTTTGTTTAGCTTCCTTCCAAATGTTAGCCGTGGCTTCTTTCCCCGCTTTATCTAGCGCCGCTCTCTGGCTATCAGAAAGTGAATTTTCATACCAGTCTAAATTTACAGCAACTCCAATAATACCTTCAAAGTAATCACGCGTGTAAACATATTCCTTCATCACGTCAGAGAATACTTGAAACGCCTCTTCTGGTGGAGTTGCTCCTTTCGCATCAATTGCACCAGTCTGTAAAGCAGTGTAAGTCTCTGAATAGGCCATAGGCACTGGATCAAACCCAAGTCCTGCATATCTGTTGATCATGCTTTTATAAGGTGCGCTCCTGACTTTGTAGCGCTTAGGAGATGGGATCTCACTGGGAGCGTCATCGCGAAATGCAATGCCGCCAAACCCAGTTGGAGCCCATGCCACATATTTAAACCCTGACTCCTTTCCAATGTCGTTTAGAAGCATCATGAAGTCCCCATCGGGCCCGTAAAGATCTTCTGCTTGCTCGTAGTTAGAAACGAGCCCTCCCATATAGCCAATTGTCATTCTTGGATCTACATCTGAAGACATGCTGACAACGTCAATTTTCCTTTGGCCATTAGCTACTTGCTTGCCAATTTGGTAAACATCACCAAATGGACTTCCATATCTCGCCTTGATTTTCAACCCGCCGTTTGTATAGTCTTCAACCCTTTCGGAAAAGTCTACCGCCATAGTTGAGACAGCGTGATCTTTCCCGTAAACCGTACCTATAGAAAAGGTCTCAGCATGGGCTGAAATCGTTACTGCCATGCAAAAAGACGTAACAGACAGACCAATGAACTTTTTGTATTTATGATTCATTTTAACTCCGCATACGATGTGTATTAGTTTTTATATTTCTTACTGAACACCTTCCACGATCAGTATCGTTGCCTCACCGGCTCCTTCACGCAAATCTTTAGCAGCTTGGTACTCCTCAGAGTTATAGCATGCTTCGGCCTGCGCCAAACTTTCAAACTCGACAACAACATTTCTTGGCCGTGCCTCACCTTCCAGAAACTTAGTTTCTCCAGCCCTTGCTAATATTTTTGCCCCGTACTTCTGAAATGCTTTAGGACCCAGCTCTGCATATTTTTGATAGCTCTCCGGGTCAGTGATTTTAACTGAGGCGATCCAATAAGCTTTTGGCATCTCTGTATCTCCGACAAATTCAAGGTTAATGAACCTAATTACTCTAGTGCAATCGTGCTGTTGATGCCGCTGGAGACGTTTTCGGGTTCGAACCAGCGCGCCGTCACGGTCTTGGTCTGGGTCCAGAAGCTGATGGCCTGCTTGCCGTTGGGTCCCAGATCGCCAAGCTTGGACGCCCGCGAGCCGGTGAAGCTGAAGTAGGCCACCGGCACTGGAATCGGCACGTTGATACCCACTTGGCCAACGTCGATGTCGGTCTCGAAACGACGCGCCACCCAGCCGGAATTGGTAAAGATCGAGGTGCCGTTGCCGTTGGGGTTGGCGTTGATGAACTCAATCGCCTCATCCAGCGTCTCGACACTCACCACGCACAGCACCGGACCAAAGACTTCTTCGCGGTAGACAGTCATGTCGGCGGTGACGTTACTGAACAGGGTCGGTCCGACGAAATTGCCGTTCGGGTAACCTTCGACCTGGCAGCCGCGGCCATCCACTTCCAGCGTGGCACCTTCCTTCTCGCCAGTTGCGATCAGGCGCTCGACGCGCTCCTTGGCGGCCGGCGAGACCAGCGGGCCGAGGTCGGCATCCAACTGAGTGCCAGGCCCCACCTTCATGTTGCGCGTGCCTTCGATGATGTCCTCAAGCCATTCGCGCGCCTCACCCACCAGTACCACCACGGAGTTGGCCATGCAGCGCTGACCGGCAGCGCCGTAGGCCGAGCCCAGCAGATTGTTAATGGTCTGGCTGCGGTTGGCGTCAGGCATGACGACGCAGTGGTTCTTGGCGCCCAGCATCGCCTGCATACGCTTGCCGGCAGCGGCGGCGCGGTCATAGAGTAGCTGGCCTACATGGGTGGAGCCAATGAAGGACAGCGCCTTGATATCCACATGGTCGGCGATCTGGTTCGCCACGTCCGGCCCACCGTGCACCACGTTGAGCACACCCGGTGGCACGCCGGCCTCGTGGGCCAGCTCGACCAGCCGCATAGAGGAGCTCGGGTCCTGTTCGGAGGGCTTGTACACGAAGGTGTTACCGGTGGCGATGGCCAACGGGAACATGAAACACGGCAGCATGATCGGGAAATTGAACGCAGTAATGCCGGCACCCACACCCAACGGCTGATTCAGGGTATAAACGTCCACCTCATTGGCCGCGTTGCTGGCATGCTCGCCCAGCTGCAGCGAAGTGATTGAGCAGGCATGCTCGACCACTTCCAGGCCGCGCGCCACTTCACCCACAGCGTCGGGTAAGGTCTTGCCATGCTCTTCGCTGATCAGCGCCGCCAGCTCATCAGTATGCTCACGAATCAGCGCCTGAAATTTGAGCATAATCCGCATGCGCCTGCCCAGTGGGGTTTTGCGCCAGGTCGTGAAGGCTTCCTTAGCGTTGGCAATGGCTTGTTCGACTTCCTCGGCGGTGCAAAACGGCACCCGTGCGACCACTTCCTGAGTGGCGGGATTGACTACATCACGCCACTCTTTGCTCTGGGATGTGACGGGCTGGCCGTTGATATACATGGTAATTTCTCGAATACTCATAGATTAGCTCCGGTTGAAACTGATGTTTTTGTTGGCTCATTAATTCGAAGAAACTCATCCGCCACTGATAGCGCGCTGCCTGGTACACCAAGGCCTACAATTTGTATCTTCGTCATAATTGATAATTGATAATTGATAATTGATGAGACGAGGTGAGGTCTCGGTTGGTTTCTGTCACAACCACCGGGGCCAGTGCTTCCTGGGCAGACCAAGAATGAAAGACGTGTCTCTTGTCTGGCTGATATGCGCGACTCCAATTTTTATTTGTCGCTTCGTCATTCAGCAAGTCGTTGCTTGTCATAACGCATCACCTAAAAAATATTATTGTTATACGTTTTTCTTCAGTGCCAGCCTTTGTCAGGATAAACTGAGCTAAAAAGCATAACTTTTCGCTAGGCAGATTCGAGCATAGGCCGCCTCAGTCTGTTTATTAAAGACCATTTTTTTGACGTTAACGTATACGATTGCTCGCGTGAAATCTGGCCACCCCTGAAACCGATGAGTGCGTAATCGGAGCTCTCCCACCTACAACAAGGCAAATGGAACACGACACGAATAAATCACGGTACAGCAAATAACAAATCGTCAAGACTCTGAAAGAGGTTGAAGGCGATCGACTGGACAGGGAGACGTGTCGGGAACACAGCCTATCCGGTGCGACTTACTAAAACTGAATATCTGAATAGGGCGAGCTGGCAGGAGCGTGGCGTGGAAGTTCGCCGTCTGGTGCAGACATACACCGGGATGAGTTCAGAACTTGCTCATATACACGGACCGATTTGGCTCATGGCATTAACCGCCGCTCTCTTGTGTGGCGTCTGTCTCTTAAAAATGGGAAGGGGCCCTGTGAATTACTGTTGCTTCTGTGCCAGCAACTCCAAAAATGCCTCCAGCACACGGTGGGGCCTTCGGTCGCAGCGGGTGATTGTCACTAAAGGGGTTTGAAAGTGGCAGAGCTCGGGACAGATAGCTCTCATTCGGCCGGCAGATACCCAAGGAGCCCCCAGGTGGTCGGGCAGGTAACCGATGTAGCAGCCGGTGAGGATCAGGAGGGTAGCGCCGGCACGATCCGTGGTGGAAGCCGCGCCTTTAAGCAAGGCATGTGCATTGCGGCCAGCCTCAGACAAAGGCCAGCTTGGAATCAGCGCATCGAATTCAGCCAGCTTTTCCAATGACAATAAATCATCAGAGGTTGTGAACAGCGGGTGTGAATCGGCACAGTAGAGCAGCGAGCACTCATCGTAAAGCTCTTCGCTCGCCAAGCTCTTCAGCAGGTTCACCTGGGGCACCACACCCACATGAAAGCGGCCGTCCGAAACCCCACGAACGACACTGTCTGACACTTCCATCGAAAGGTTAATGCGGACATCAGGGCCCCGCGCCTTGAGCTCGGCAAGGCTATGGGTAACGTACTCTTTTGGCATGCTGACGAGATTGTCACTGATTCCGATATTGAGTTCGCCACGCAAGCTATCGTGCAGGCCGTTTACCTCAGTGCGAAAGGTCTCAAGCGAAGCCAACAGCGTCAACCCGGCTTCGAAAACCTGCCGCCCCTCTTCGGTAAGTGAAAATCCGCCGCGGCCACGTTGACACAACAGAAGCCCCAGTCGTCGTTCCAGGTCATTCATATGCAGGCTAATGGCTGAGCGGCTGATGCCTAGTGATTCCTCTGCTGCGGTGAAACCACCGCACTCCACCACTGCCTTAAAAACGCGAATCATGCGAATGTCGAAATCGCTGACTTGGCCAAGAGAAGCTCCCCAGCGCTCTGTCATAATCGGCTTCATCATGGATTTCTTAGAATCGAATTCATCGGCGCCCGCGGTCATCAGAAAAGTTGCCACTGATTGGTGGGCCTATTATTAAGCCTGGCGCATCGGTTAGTGAGGTTCGGCAATAAGTCGGCCGCTAAAGAGCGTAGCATAGGCTTCTCTCAATTATGCCAAATGAACGCATCGAAACGATCACCGTCTGACCGCCGTTACCATCCGGATTGCGGGCCTGGCCAGAAAACCTAGAACCCGCCATCACAATCTCGCTATCATTATAGCATTACCGAAGCTCCTCACTAGCTTTCAGGTTCAGGCCTAGTCTGGTCACTCAACGTACTTTCTCGGAACCCTGTTGGTGACCCCTGTGAACAGGTGGTAAGCGATTGTGTCGCAATGGGCAGCCACTTCATTCGCGGGTAACTTTTCACCCCAAAACTCTACATCGCTACCCTCGCCCGAATCTGGAAGGTCGGTCAAGTCCACCGTAAGCATATCCATCGAGACCCGCCCAATCAGCCGAACACGTTGGTCATCAACCAGCACAGGGGTGCCCTCAACCGCCTGCCGGGGGTATCCATCAGCGTAGCCCATTGCTACGGTGCCTATTCTTGTCGGGCGATCTGCCACAAATCGCCCGCTGTAACCAACGCTCTCGCCCCGATTAATCCACCTGGTCGCGATAACTCTGCTTTTGAGCGTCATCACCGGGCGCAGTTTCTCGCTAAATTCATTCTCCCTTGCCAGAGGGGAAGCGCCATAGAGCATTATGCCTGGCCGTTGCCAGTTCTTTCTCACCATTTCATGGTTCAGAATTCCGGCTGAATTCGCCAGACTCAGCTCGATCTCGGGACCGGAAAGAGATGCCGGTAGCTGGGAAACCTGCGCCCCGACCGACACTCCTTTTGTCGAGCAATCGTCGGCATTCGCCAAGTGCGTCATAACCACCACGTTCTTTACCTGACGCATGTTCTTTAACTCACCGTAGGCGTTGACGGCCTGCTCCGGGCTGAACCCGAGCCGATGCATTCCGGTATCCACTTTTAACCAGACGGGAACCGGGCTTGGCAAGGAACTCTGCGCCAGCGCATCCACCTGTTCCTGGCTATGCACGGCTGTCCAGAAACCTTCCCGAGAGATAACCTCAAGCTCTCCGACTTCAAAAAAGCCCTCCAAAAGGAGGATGGGATGTCGCAAACCAGAGGCGCGCAAAGCCATCGCCTCTTCTATACAAGCCACCGCAAACACCTCAGCGTCTTGGGAAAGATACTCGGCAACCTGTACCGCACCGTGGCCATAAGCGTCGGCTTTAACAACCGCAATGGCCTTTCCATATGGTGCTAGCGAAGAGGCCAATTGGTAGTTGGCACGGATACTTCCCAGTTTTATTTCAGCAACTGTGGGTCTGGCCATGTTTTATGCTCGCTCACTCGGTTACCAGAATCGTCATGATTTCTATATCGGAATTTCTTGGGGAGGGCTTTCACCGCGAAGGCAGCTCGGGCTGGGAAAGGCTCGCTGAAGTAACCGGACATCACCTCATTGAGCTGTGAGAAATAAACCATATCACTTAGAAGAGTGGTCATATTAATAATGTTTTCAAGGGTGGCTCCCGCAGCCTCGGCAACGGCTTTGAGATTCTCGAATACCTGGACCGCTTGAGCCTCAAAGGACTCCGTCACCATTTCCATGATCTCGGGATCCATGGGTAACTGGCCTGAAAGGTATACAGTCTGCCCCACCCGAACGCCTTGCGAGTATGGCCCGATTGCTTTCGGCGCCGTCTCCGAATAGACAATGTCCTTCTTCACAGTTTTTGCTTCCTGAATCTACCGTGACTTATTTTAAATAGCGGGAAATCGACAGACCTTCGCTATCTATTTCCGGCGTTTTATTGTTGATGATGTCGGAGATCAACCGAGCGGAACCCTGAGACATCGTCCATCCGAGAGTTCCGTGCCCCGTATTCATATAGAGATTGGTGATCGGAGTCGTTCCGATGACGGGGACACTGTCAGGCGTCATCGGTCTCAGTCCGCACCAAAATGTGGCGCTGCCAAGATCGCCAGCACCGGGGAAAAGGTCATTGACCACAAACTCTGTTGGCTTACGCCGCTTTTCTTTGAGGCTCAGGTCAAAATCGGCGATTTCGGCAGTGCCACCCACTCGGATCCGGTCGTCGAAACGGGTGACCGCCACCTTGAACGCCTCATCCATGACAGTGGACTGGGGCGCTTTGGTTTCATCCATCAGCGGCAGGGTCAATGAATAACCCTTGATTGGATAAATCGGCAGTTTGAACCCCAAAGGATTGAGTAGCAGTGGTGAGTAACTACCCACGCAGACTACGTATGCATCGGCTTTGAGCTCTCCCTCGGCGGTGTGCACCGCGGTAATTTTTCCGGAGGAGGTTTCGAGGGCGCGCACTTCCGTGTTGAGCATGAATCGTACGCCGGCATCGCGACAGTGCTCAGCGAGACCGGTGGTGAACTTATGACAGTCACCCGTGTCATCCTGCGGAAAACGCAAACCACCAACAAACTTTTCCGGAACATTGGCAAGGGCTGGTTCATAGCGGATACACTCGGCATGGTCAATCACCGCGTGTTGAACACCACAATCCCGAAGAGAAGCCAGATCCGCTCCAATGGAGTCCATTTTTTCCTGGTCTCGGAAAAGTTCGATAGTCCCCTTGGTCCGATGATCAAAATCCAACGGCACCTGCTTGGTCAGCTCGTCAATACAAGTGCGGCTGTACTCGGAGATCCTTAGCATTCGCCGTTTGTTGATGCGGTATGCTTCTTCGCCGCATTGCCCCAACATCTGGAACATCCAGCTGGTCGTGCGCGCATTTAATGAACTGGAACTGAGTAGAATGGGCGCCATGTCCTGCATCATCCATTTCAATGCTTTCAGCGGAATGCCTGGCGCAGCCCAAGGACTGGTATAACCGTAAGAAAGCATGCCCGCATTTCCGAAACTGGTTTCATCGGCCACCGTGGGACGCCGCTCAACAACGGTCACCTCATGCCCCGAGTTGGCCAGGTACCACGCAGTGGAAACGCCTGCAACACCACCTCCCAGAACAAGAACGTTCATAATGTTTGAACTCCGCATAGGGGTAACAGAGGCCTGGTTTCAGGCAATGTCATACTGAGATTCCGTGAATTTCTGTGGCCACGCCCTAACAATTCACTTAAGGAGTGAGCATCGCAACCTTGAACTCTTCTTCGCCAAAAGGCGTCGCTCCCGCAGACACTGTGGCCGCGGTGATGTCCGCCATAGGGCACTCCTGTCGCTCACAGTTGATCCGAGGAATGGAATCTTGAGTGGAACAGATTGCCTTAGCTTCAATGTTGAGTTAAATACCAAATGACTAACCAAAAGGTCTGGAAGCACTGAACTATGAAGAAAGAGGTACTAAAACACGTAGCGGACTTTGATCTTCGGTCGCTACGGGTCGGTGATTTTCAACCCAGTTGTGTGTGCCACAGCAATGCCGTCCTCTCGGTTCAAGTGGTGAGTTAACACTGCCACTTTGGCATATTTGATGCCGGTACGGGTGGGAGCGTCCACTCCATTGTTATTAGCGGGGTGCATTCAACCGGTCAAGGCAACGCCTCTGCATCGTGGGCATTAATGCATTACGGGGCGGCTCCTCTTTCACAGATCTGACCCACTGAGATCAAAACGGCTACGGAACAGGCCCTACGGGCAAGCTCTACTGTTAACTCACAGAAACTATTGCAGGCGAGCAAGCCTCTGCCTCTGTCCGTTCTCCGGACACACTTTACCTAACAGTTGCGAACTCGCACCTGAGGCGAAAAATTAGATCTACCAAGTACAACGCACGTTTTGGGCACCGATCAAACGACCGGCTTCCGGACACCCAATTCCTATCAACCCTGTGCCCAAAATCGGTGCTAATCGGTCAAAATACTGATAAATAGGGATTTTTTATTGCACCGGGATTTGGATTAAGTATTTGATTTTCCAGATTTAGGACGATTAAACCCTCTTACAAACGCACTGTAGCGGTGCCCTCCGAAGGCAGTGGTCACAGGTTCGAATCCTGTCGGGCGCACCATATTTTTCATTCTTTTTGTAGCGCGGGCAGCCCGTCATGGACCGCAAAAAAACCCCGCATTTGGCGGGGCTTACACATCAAAATATTCTAAACGTTACAAATTAGAGATAGTATTCCTCAAAATGAAAAACACCCTAATAACTTGGCCATTGATGGGTGAGTGGGTGGGCAAAACACCTCTAACTCACTGAAATAATTATATCATAACTAAATTAATCACCAAATTTCAGCATAGAATCAACAGTACAGAGTTCCGAAAGCTTGAAATACACCTCTTTAACGAGTGCTTTAGCCAGTAAATCAAGTTTTTGATCTTGGCAGGCTCCAGGGCCTTATTATTGGCGCAAGTGGGCCAAAGAGCACTCCATGCCAACCTGAAAAAAGTACACCACCTGCCAACACAGCACGTCTGGTTAAACCAAAACCAGATGTCTTCCCTATTCGATACCTCCATTGATAACGTCGGTTTACACCTTTCAATCGCCATGGGCGATCAACCCGCTTAATCGGTATCTACACCTCAACTGAAATTGGCCATGGCGACCTGAAGTCTAATTTTGAGCTCGGCTCTTTATCGGGGGGATTACCTATGCTGCAAGCGCGCAACGCGCTGTGTCAATGGCACTACTGGCCAACCTTGCGTTGACTGTCCGACCGGCACCTCTAAAGTATAGAGCCCTCGGTTGTTGGTAAAGGAGATAGCTACGAAAATGCATTGGCTGAGACCATCAACGGGCTATACAAGGCGGAACTGATTCACCGCCAATCCGAGAAGCGCCGGAAAACTGCAGAAATCGACACCCTGAAATGGGTTGATTGGTAGAACCATCAGTGCCCGTTCGGGTCGATTGGATATATACCTCTGGCAGAAGCTGAGGCAAGCTTCTACCTTTACCAAACAGGTCAGGTCATGCCGACCTGACTTAAATAAAATGGCCTTTGCAGGAACCGGTGTGATTCATGCTCCGATTTTAGGAAGTGGTTACAACAGGACTCTTTTTCAGCGGCCTGCAGGCGACACCTATCATAAAGCCAAAATATAAAGCCGCTGACTTCGCCAAGACAGAAAAACCTACTATGTTGAGTTATTAAAACTTGAATTTAGTAACGGACTCTTCCGAAAATTATCAATCAAGCGATCTTTGAAATAACAACCAATTTAGCCTAAAGCGAGGCAAAAAAAACGACCGGGCTTAAAATCCGACGCCCAGTCGCCCGCCATCACCGGTATGGATGGCGAAGAAGCCCCGAGCTAGCGCATAAGCTTAAGCTCGGGGGGAAGCTATCGGAGCCCCACAAATGGTTCTACCACCACCATTCACCTTGAATGCCGGCCGTCCATCCGTTGGTGTCATTAGCATAGGTGTCGCCGCCTACTGCGCCTTGGAAGTCGTCATCCCATAGCGCGTAGGTTACGAAAGTGCGCAGAACTGGACGCGACCAATAGCCACGGGCCTTGCCAAGCTGTAGAGCTATTGTACCTTTGAGTAAGTCACCATCGTTCGTGTCACCCTTGACTCGATCATACCCAAGGTCCAATACCCATGCTAAGTGATCATTGATAAAATAGTTTGGGCGCACCCCGATGCTGTACCAATCACTGTCAATTTTGCTCCCAGAGACTGTCACTTCACGTTTTTGGTAAACGGCAGTCACACCGATAGCAAAGTCACCATTGGGCTCATAGACAAGGTCTGTACCCACTTCGGTTATAGTGGGATTAGTGATTGTAGCGTCATTTATCAATGGGTTTGGGGCAAAATCACCCTGAGGAACAGCAGCACCGTCGCGATGAATTAATCGTAAAGTGTTAATTGCGTGCCCAGAGAACAGAGATTGTTGATGCCACAAACCAACAGCGTAACCATTTTCATCGTCTAAACTCAGACTTTCCTGCTTGTGGCGTTTCGAATATAAGCTGAATAGGTTCAATTTACCGCCAAGATTGACTGGAATATCTAACACTCGTACATCAATATTGCTGGACTGAACGACATCGTTCCCAAGATCATCTTCGTTGCGGAGAACAGCGACTTTTAATTCGCCGTTGAGAGCATGTACACCCTCTATGCCAGCGCCTCCTTGTCCATTCTGGGCGGTATTAAGCCAGAAATGATCTGTCATGTAAGTACTCTGGCGCTCATAGTAACGACGCCCTACCCAAAAGCTTATATCACTGCTAAAGAAGTTGGCGAAGTTCAAATAGCCTTGTGCGACGTTGCTAAGACCTAGACTATCTTCAGTTCCATGTACAGTGTAGGCATCTAACATGAAATAGCCTTGAACATAAGCACCGTCTTCGTTACCAATACCGTCCAAGTATTGACGATAATCGAATGCCAGTTCGATACTAGTATCAGCCTCGTTACCAAGACGGTATTTACTTGCTGCACCAGGTGCGCCAAACATCTCTTGGTTCTCACCTCCTTCAGAAAACCCAATACCGGTACGGATATAACCTTGGAAATCTAACGTTGATTGTTCGCTCAATGAAACTTGCGCAAACACTCCACTGGGCGCTGTTAGTAGTAAAGCTGAAAATAGAGTATTAAATAACAAACGGCGTTTTTTTCGAAAAAATTGAGAAAAAGTATTATAGTTTTTTTTGATGCTGTTTTTCACAACGTAGTCCTTATATTTTATTTTTGATTAAAAGAATTGCCGTAGTGCTTATGTGTGCACTAGCGAAGTTTATTGCTCAGGTTATGGTCATAAAAATGTGAATGGCGCTATGATTGCTCAGATTACAAGCTCTATTTCAGCGATAGCCCCGGCAAGAGCATGCCCATCTGTGGTGCTCTAAGCCTTCAAGCGGTCGAATAACACTACATATTCAGTTAAACACCGGTCTTATACATCACACATCTGAAGACAGTTGCACCGAGATCTTACTTTCACTAAAGTCACCGCGGCTCACAGTATCTATCACCTTACCTTTACGCATAATTAACATGCGATCGCAGCCATCGATTAACTCTGGCAATTCATTAGAAACCACAATTACACCGCAATTCTGACTTGCCAGCTCAGCGATTATTTCCCACACCTGCGCCTTAGCATGAATATCAATACCGCGGGTTGGCTCTTCAAAAATTAAAATAGGGCACTCTTTTGCTAACCACTTACCGATGGATACTTTTTGCTGATTTCCGCCCGACAGATTTGCAACGGGCGCGCCAGGGTTCGCAACTTTTATACCGAGGCGATCAATCAATTTCTGTGTCTGATTTTTGCTATCTTTTTTGTTGTAAAAACCCATGCGACCCAGTTTTGCAATAGTGGTCATTGCACTGTTCTCATATACTGATAGTGGCAGGACCAGCCCCTCACCTTTACGGTCTGAAGGCACATAGCCAAAACCCGCCCTAATAGCATCGTGCGGACAATTGATATGTGCCGCAACACCTGAAATATAAACAGATCCAGAATTCCATGGGACTATACCGAATAAGCTGCGAACTAAATCTGCAGCACCCGATCCCAGTATTCCTGCAATACCTAACACCTCACCTTGCTTAAGGGTAAAAGATACACCATCAAAGTGGCCATCTTTTCCGAGACTCTGCACAGATAAAAGTTCGGCGCCAGGCTGGGGTCTGTCATCTTGATGTCGGGTAGTTATCTCTACACCTCCGAGCATGGCATTAACGAGGTCGTCCTCGTTCAGGCCGTCATTCAACAGCGTCGTACTTACTTTACCGTCCCGTAATACGGTAATTCGGTCGGAAATATTTAGTATTTCAGTCAGCTTGTGGGATATGTAGACAATGCCATGCCCTTGCTTTCGCAAGCGGGTCACAATCTGTAACAAATCCTTAATGCGATCGTCTCCCAGGGCAGCGGTAGGCTCATCCATAATGATGAATTTGGGGTTTTCAGCGAGAGCCTTACATATTTCAATAATTTGCCACTCCGATACACCTAACGTATCAACTGCGCAATCTGGATCTAATTCCACATGCACTTTCGCCAAAAATGCGGCCGTCTGTGTTCGCATACTGGTATAGTCGACCAACCCCGCTTTAGTAGTTGGCTCCCGGCCAAGGAAAATATTTTCAGCAATAGTTAAATTGGGGCACAGCGAAAACTCCTGACGAACAATGGCTAAGTCCTTATTATCCAAGCACAGGCTTTCTAAACTAACCAAGGACTGCCCGCAGGCCTTGATCTGGCCTGCATCGGCTTTGAGACTGCCACTTAAAATTCCCATTAGAGTAGACTTGCCAGCACCATTTTGACCGATCAGGGCATGAATCTCGCCCGGGCGCACGTCGAACGAGACATTATCCAGAGCCTTAACGCCGCCAAACTCTTTACAGATACCCTGCATATATAAACCCAAATCTCCCGGATCTATTCCGTTATAAGTTAATCCGGTATCGTTGCTGTCCGCGGGCCTGGTATCGGCGACTGTTTGTGTGATTTGCATAGGTAACTCTCCCAGGAAAATTAGCTAAGGTTGTGTTTATTAATCAGTCGGCGATGTTCCGTCATGTCATTTTTAAGACTGCTGTATATAGAGCTCCACAGGCCAAACAAATCCTCGTACATTTGATGTTTTTTTGGATCAGGCTCAATAGTCTCTTTGATAGTGACAATATCCTTGAGCGGACTAATCGGGTCAGGATAAATGCCGGCACCAACAGCGGCGAGGATGGCATCACCCAGCGGCGCAGCTTCGCCAATATCGGGAACTTCTAATGGAAGGTTAGTGACATTGGAGGTAATGGTATTCCACAGTCGACTCTTGGTCGGGCCTCCGTTCAGAATAAGCTTGTCAATATTTGCACCTGCCTCTTGGGCTATTTTGACGTTGGAATATACATCAAATGCAACGCCTTCAATGACCGCACGGATAAAATCTGAGCGGGTCGTAGTCATCCGTACACCAAAGAATGAACCAGCCGCGCTGGAGTTCCAGTTCGGGGCCAAAGTGGTCCCCAAGTAAGGGTGATACAACAAACCATGGCTTCCCGGAGGAACGTGTTCAGCTTGGGCGCAAATCATGTCAAATTCGTTGACGCGTGTGCTCGGAGCGACAAGCATTTCGGGACCGGCAAACTGGTCTCGAAACCATTTGAGAGAGGCACCGGTAAACGCCATAGGAGCGTCAAACATAGTCAGCCCAGGCAATACATGGGGCCATTTGAGAATACGAAACTCTTCCAGACGCTGCTCAGTAGGGATCATAATACCGAGGTTGGAGCCGGTACCCATCGAGTAGAAAGCCTGGCCGGCTTTAGTAACGCCAACTCCGAGCGCTGCCGAACTAATATCGGTACCGCCCGCGACTACACAAACGCCTTCTGGCAGTCCAGTCTCGGCGGCAGCCCGCGCTGTAATTTGACCAATCACCTCGTGAGACTCAAAGATGTCTGCATACTTTTCGGAGGGGATACCCAGATCATTTGCGAGAGTTTCATGCCAGCGCGCTCGTTGGTAATCATAGGCATAGAACAACCCAGCATCACCGGTGTTGACGGTCATTTCATTGGTAAGTTTGAAAGTACAATATCCCGCTGGAGACAAAAACTTGTGCGTTCGTTCGAAATTATCCGGCTCGTACTTTTTCATCCATAGTATTTTTGGCTCAATGAACCAAGGTGCAAGACGGTTACCATTGATGTGGTTAATCCTCGCCTCACCAACAGTGTCTCGTATATCCTGACACTCCGGCTCTGACCGTGCGTCCATCCAGATCATTGCAGGGCGAATGGGCAAGCCACTCTTATCAACCGGCAGCATCACGCCTACCAAGCCTGACAAACCAACGCCTGCAATGTCCTTGGAGAAATTACCCTGCTCCAAACACTGTCTGATGCATGACACTACAGCCTCCCAGTAATTGTCGGCATCTTGCTCAGCGTAACCTGCTCGCGGGTGAAAAAGCGGATGATCTTTACTGCCGTGGGCTATAACTTTGCCGGTCGACGTGTCGAGAATCGATGCCTTAATATTGGTGGTACCGATATCAACGCCTAGTGTGAGTGTCTTAGTCATAACGGAACTGTCTCCTTCAATTTACTTATTATTTTGTTCAGCCGTCCAAATTAGTTGCTCTGTCTACGGTGCAACCATTGTTCAACTGCTATCACGCCAATAACGACAATACCCATCGCCAAATTTTGGTACCAACTACCGAAACCCCATAGTGTTAAAATGTTAAGCAAAGTAGTAATCACCAAGGCTCCCAGAAACACCCGGTAAGGCGTGCCTTTACCACCAGCCAGACTAACGCCTCCGATTACTGCGAAAGCGATCGCGGTAAGCTCATAACCAAAACCCAGGGGAGCATCAACTGATTGCAGCCGCGAAGTAAAAAGGATGCCTGCAATGGCCGAGAGCACGCCACAAATTGTGAATGCCGTAATCACCCAATATCGGACATTAATTCCTGCCAATGCAGCGGACTTTTCATCACCCCCTATCGCATATAGGCGTCGACCCACAAGGGTGTAGCGCAGTGCTATCCCGGCAACGACTGACAAAGTCATATAGACCATAAAAGACAAAGGAATGCCCCATAGCTCAGTAGTGCCCATCCACGTAAAAGTTGGCTCCTGCAGATAATAGGCATGGCCCCCTGTCAGGAAATAATTCATCCCGCGCAAGCCTTGCATCATAGCCAGGGTCATAATAAAGGCAGTGATACGCCCATACATGACGCCTATACCGTTCAGCCAACCGACGAAAGCTCCAGTGATCAGGGCAATTAATACCAACGCCAATGAGCTGCCAGTAAACGAATTGCCGCGAGCCAGTACTGAAATATCCATTAAGTCTGCAAACAGAATTATGGCTGTTACGCCCACTACAGGGGCAAAAATCATTTGGGAGGCCATTGAAAGATCGATTCGTGATACTAACAAGACGAAAGAAACCCCTAGGGCTAATATTGCGGGCACCGCCATGGTGTGCAATAAATTAGTGAAGTTAGCACTAGTAAAAAAATAGTCCGAAGTGGCCGTACCGACGACCAATAGGGCTAGAAACGCCAGTAAAAGTGTGTGACGACCTAAATCTACCTTCAGTTGACTTAGCCAACCTCTATTAGCAGAAGATTTGGCGTTTTTTGTTTGCATATAAGCTATATCATGAGTGCTCATGCTGCACGCTCCCCTAATCCATGTAGGTAGGCCATAACCACGATGATAAGTGCAACAAAGACTAGCTGAATATGCCCACTAACTCCGACCAAATTGAAGATGTTATACAGAACTCCGAAAATCAGGGCGGCTGTCAGCGTTCCTTCGACCGTACCCTTGCCTCCAAACAGTGATGCTCCACCAAGGACAGCAACGGCAATCGCGTCTAATTCGAAACCTTCTCCCATTGAGGGGTTGATCTGGCCCAAACGGGCGCTCAGCACGATACCCGCAAGGGCAGCGCAGAAGCCGCTGAAGACAAACGCAAAGAGTTTAACTTTGATGGCGCTGATACCGGACAGGATGGCTGCTTTCTGATTAGCTCCCACAGCGTAAAGCGCCGGTCCCAATTTGCTCAAAGTCAGCATGTAATAACTGAACGCCACCACACCCGCGAACACAAGAATAGCAACAGGCATTCCCATAATCGACCCGCGGCCTAGAAACATAAAGCCGGATAAGTCGGAGGGATACGAAGACTGACCACCAGATATAATATTTCCTAATGATCGAGCAAGAGCAAGCATGCCAAGCGTCATAATTAGAGATGGGACGCGAAATACTGAAACACCAATGCCATTTACCAAGCCTACTAACATACCAGCCGCAAGGGTCGCGGCAATAACGGGGCCGGATGCTCCTCCGTCCATCAAAGCTGCACCAACCATTGCCGAGAACGCCATAGTTGAACCTACTGACAAATCCACTTCGCCAGCAATCAACACTGTAGTCATACCAATGGCCATAATTCCGACCACGGTCATGTTCCGGACAATGCTTTGGAAATTATCAGCGTTAAAAAAAACAGGACTGATCAGACTCGCTATAAGTGAAATAAGCAGAAATATTGCTATCAAAGTAATGATAGAACTTGAGGAAAACCAACGCGTAACACTGACAGTGGTCATTACGATTGCCCCTAATAAGAGAGAATATTCCAGGGAATGTCTGCCAGCCTATGTCGCTGGCAGACCGAATTTTTCTCAGCTTTAGGGGGTCGGGCCAAACGAGTACGGCCAGTCGTCAGGCGTAATCGTCTCGATACCTTTAATGACCATTTTTTCTTGGGTAATCATCGGCAGGTTGGGAGTAAGAATCTGCTTTGGCGGAGGCGTGTCAGTCAAGCCTTCTTTATATGCAATATGCCGAATAGCAACCCTTACTCCAATATCTCCCAAGAAAGGTGTGTAGGGCGACACCATATCCACGTTGCCCCGGCGCACTTCTTCTACAGCCTCTCGGGAGTCATCGTTCAACAGAAAAATAATCTTCTTACCACCAGGCGCACTGTTGAGCCGCCCGGCTTCTCGCACAGCATCCAATGCACCAAGGCCTTCATCAGCGCCAGTGTTAAAGATAACTTCAATGTCTTTATGCGCTTGCAGGGCGTTACTTGTAGTAGCAAAAGCTACACTACGCTGACTACCCGTATGGAATGAATCCAGTAACGTATAGTCATAATCACCAATGGTCTCTAAAAAGGCGCCGGTTCGGATCGAGTCAGCCGTGCTACCTAGCGGCTTACGATTCATAATCAGATTTCCTTTGCCGCCCGTAACGTGGTTCAGGTATAGACCTTGCTGCAACCCATTAGCATAAAAGTTCCCCAACACTTCAGAGCTGATTTGGGCAGAAGACGTTCTCCGATCTAAGCTAACAACCGGAATGCCGGCCCGGATGGCTCTATCTACGGGTGGACCCATCGGCGCTTCGCGTGATGGCCACAGCACGATTGCGTCATACTGTTTGGCTATCCAGTTATCAATTACTTGCCCCATCTTGTTATCGTCAAACTCTGAATCGATAACTTCTAACCGTATGTTGGGGTGCAAGCTAGCCTCGTGAACGGCTGTATCAGCAAGTCCGACTAGCCAAGGGTGGTTGGCACCATGGTATGCAAACCCTATACGGTACTGTTTATCAGGGTTCAGAACGTTGCCTTCCGGAACAGGCAGGTAGTCCGAAAATGGCGCTTTAACTTGCAAACCGCTAACAGGACCGGTGTATTCTTCGCCCATCCCAACTTCCCATACAAAACCGTCCGACAATTCTGAGACTGGGTAGGCTTTGAGATAATCCCGAAAGCCTTGGCGCTCGTAAAAATTGTTAAGCGTGCCATTTCCCAACGGCTCGGTAGACTGGATTTCTTCTTTGATTAAATTATTTAGTTGGGCATGTACGCCAACCTCAGCGGAAAATGCCGCGCCAGCAAGACCAGATACAATTAGTCCGGCTAATGTTTTTTTAAGGATACGGTTTATCTTCATTGTTATACTCCGTTTTTTGTTAATTATACCGAACAGGTCAACGTTCTTTAGAATTTTTCTGTCTAATCAACAGTAATCACTACAATTACTTATAGCCAATTCAATATTTAAATGCATGCATTGCCTGCATCTATGGAAATACTTATAACCGTATATATATACGACCTTCTTTCACCTCTACTTCATACGTCCCAACTGGATGCTCTGCTGGCGCATGCAGTGCTTTTCCTGTCTTTATGCAAAAAGCACCTTGATGTAGCGGGCACTCGATAACAGTATCTTCCAAATACCCTTCCGAGAGGCTGGCATATTCATGGGTGCAACCATCATCGATTGCGTAATACATATTATCCACTAAAAATATCGCTATTGCTTTTCCCTCAGCCTCTACCTTAATCGCATCATCTTCTTCCAGCTCTTCACTGGCAGCAACATCGATCCAATGTTTATCACTAGTTATATTTTGTGTCATGAAAAATCCTTATTTATTCTACTTTTGAATTTGTTTTACTGCCAGATTTCACGAGTCTTCTCAGATCATTCTCCGGGTTAGCGAGAAAGTCAGGGTCAGGGCTAATGCCTTTCTCTAGGAGCTTTTGAGTTGCACGTATGTACTTACCTGCATTAAATCCAAACGCACCACAAAGCTTGTCTTCTGTGAAATAAAAATAGATAAAATGATTATTGCCATAGGATCTACGAACGACTTTCTGTCCAGATTCAATCACGCCTACTAGCTGAATGTTGACGCCGTACTGGTCAGTCCAGAACCAAGGTATCTGATCATATGAGGTGGGCGCTCCAATCATATTTTGAGCAGCGCAAACGGATTGCATTTGAGCCGTCTGCCAAGACTCTAGTCGAATGAACCTATCTAATTGGACATTCCAATGGCTAGTAACGTCTCCTGCTGCATATATATCCGCAGTTGATGTTTCGCAATATTGGTTGACTACAATGCCATTCTGTACCGCCAAACCAGCGTCCCGAGCTAACTCTGTTCGCGGCTCAACACCAATGCCTACGACCACACAGTCAGCCACCAAGGTCACTCCATCCTGACACTCCACCTTAGCTACATGGCCATCCCCCAAAAACGAGACGACCGATTTTCCGAAGCGGAAGTTGACGCCGTGCGACTGATGGAGCTGGTGTATCTGCTCGCGCATTTCAACAGGCACGCCTCGCTGTAGAACGGTATCACCTGTCTCAACAACCGTAACAGTGCAGTTCTTATATTCCTTGGCTATCGAAGCTACTTCGAGTCCAATAAATCCTGCGCCAACAATCACTAAATGGGAGGCGGTAGCCAGATGATCGTGCAGTGCCTGCGCTTGATCTAAAGTGCGCAAATAGTGGACGCCGGCCAAGTTACCACCTGGAATACGCAGCTGCCGGGCTCTTGATCCTGTGGTCAGAAGCAACCTGCTGTAAGAAAACTGCTCTCCATTAGCCAAGCTTACTTTCCGCGCCCGGGGATCAATTGATTCTACGGAAGAAGACCGACGAAATTGGATGCGATTGTCTTTAAAGTAGTCCGGATTAACTACAAGCAACTGTTCTTTTTGCACGGTTCCAGACAAAATCCCTTTCGACAAATGTGGTCGCTCGTAGGGGTTATGCGATTCCTCTCCAATAAGAGTAATGGCACTGTCGGGATCTCCCAATCGCAGCGCTTTCGCGGCGTTACAGCCTGCCTGACCAGCTCCGATAATTACGTAATGTTTGAAATCCACTTGCACACCCTCTATTTTCTAGTTGTTAGCCATGGCCCCCAACACAAAGCTATGCAGCCTTTTTTCTATCTCGATTAATCCATATTTGACGTAAAATCTGCCCATGAACGCGTAAAACGCCTTGCCCAATCTCATTAAGGTGAGGCTTAACATGCTTATGCAGTTCCGGCAACGCATGATAGGGGACATTCGGGTACAAATGATGCTCTGCATGAAACGGCATATTCCAATATAAAGCACGAACTAAAACGTTAGTGTTTGTTGTCCGTGTATTGGCTAACATGTTTGGGCTTTCTTCCATGCCAGTGTGCTCGACCATTCTAAATGCCCTCAACGCGACTTCGCCCACAACACGCGGCGCCAGCCAGAGAGAAACAGCCAACCAACTCCCGAACCATATAGAAACTATCGCAACACAAAAATATCCTAACAACATAAGCCTAGCTTCTTTGATAACATTAGGCACCTCGTTTTTAGGTATAAACGACCCTTCCTCTTCTGTGATTCTCCCAGCAGAAAGTGCGATCATGTTTTTTGTCAAACGATGCCAAATATTGAAACTAGACATGTGCGCAAAGTACCCACCGAAACTTCTAGGAAAAATGACTTGGTCTGGGTCTAGACCTGGATTCTGGGTCCATGTGTGGTGGGCCATATGCCGATATTTGGAATATAAAAAAGGCCGCAATATTAAAAAACCACAAATATGCCCGACTATTTTGTTAAGACGCCGAGTTTTAAAAACTGAACTATGAATACATTCATGAAGGGGTGCGAATAGAAATGCCAATAGAACGCCTTGCATAATAAATAAGGGAATTGCCCACCAATTTCCCCAAGACGTCGCCAGTAGCGCACCAACACTTAAAATGGCAGCCAAATGGCTAGCGAAATGGAATAACCCATGATAGTTGTCTCTCTTCATGATTGTCTTCAATACTTTTTTATTTACCAACTGCTCAGCACTGTCGCAATGCCAACTTTCTCTCGCATTAGCCATAATGTCGCTCCGCATACATAATTTTGTGATTCAAACCATATCAGAGCGAAATTATGCCAACCAATACAGATTTTGAATCCTTGCATAGAGAAAATGAACCCAGGACAACAAGACCCCGACATAGCCTGCACCTATGCACCCCTTGAAAAAATGAATTGGAAAGCCTCTGCGCCGAAAGGTACTTGTTATAAAGCAATTTTTATAAGTTAGAGCCAGTCAACAGGAGCAGCAATGAAATCGGTCGCAGCAATCGCATTTGGGTCAGGTCAACCATTAACCATCGAAGAAGTTGAAGTCATGCCCCCGCGAGAAGGTGAAGTGCTCGTGGAGATCGCAGCCACAGGCGTTTGCCATACCGACGCAGTCATGCTGGATGGTCTGAATGCCAAGGCAGGCTTTCCTGCCATCTTAGGCCATGAAGGTGCTGGTCGAGTTGTTGAGTGTGGTCCTAACGTGAGCTCGGTCTCGGTTGGAGATTCCGTAATTCCACTGTATGGTGCCGAATGTCGGGAATGCTCGCACTGCATAAGCCAACGCACAAATCTTTGCTGGAGCATACGTGACACGCGAGATCAAGGCTTAATGCCGGACCGCTCAAGCCGTTTTCAGTTAGCCGGCGAGCCTATTAAACATTTCATGGGCACATCGACCTTCTCCCGGTATACAGTAGTGCCGGAGATTGCGTTAGCGAAAATTCGCTCTGATGCACCCTTGGACAAGGTCTGCTTGCTGGGCTGTGGCGTCACAACCGGGATTGGCGCAGTACTGAACGATGCAGATGTGCACCCGGGCGATTCTGTTGCAGTACTTGGCTTGGGAGCGGTTGGACTGAGCGCTATACAAGGAGCTCGCATTGCTGGTGCGCTTACGATTATTGCTGTAGACATCAACCCGAGCAAAGAAGCCATCGCCCGAAAAATGGGCGCTACGCATTTCGTAAACCCAAACACGATTGATCAGCGCGTTGTTGAGTATATAGCTGATATGACGTCGGGCGGAGTTGATACCAGTATCGAATGTACCGGCGTGTTATCGGTCATGCGCGACGCGGTAGAAGCCTGTCATGTCGGCTGGGGTACTTGTGTCTTGACGGGCGTAGAGGCAAGCGGCCAGGAAGTTTCCATTCCACCGGTTTGGGTTCGTTACGGCCGCACCGTTAAAGGTAGCTATTTTGGTGGGGTACGGGGGCGAAGCGAGCTACCGGGTTACGTGGATATGTATATGAGCGGACTGATTGAAATTGATGCCCTGATATCCCACAATCTGAATATTAAGGATGTGAATAAAGCTTTCGACCTAATGCGCTCCGGTGAATCCACCCGTTCTGTGATGCATTTCGAATGACTGACTACAAAAATTTATATTTGGAAAATCAATACAACTTGCGTGCACAGCATCCAGAGCACTATAAAGTTAAAGAAGAGTCTAGGATACGCAGCGACCAAGTACGAGAGACGCTCCCCATGAAACACGATCTGCACTGTGGGGCCTCGGAAAGAGCCAGATTTGACTTGGTTTTAGGAAATGATTTGCAAAAGCATCAACCTGCGGTGATCTTTATACATGGTGGATTCTGGCGCTCAGGGGATAAGCGCGACTTTGCCTTTCTTGCTGAACCATTTCATCATAAAGGCGTCGCTACCGTACTGCTAAACTACTCTTTAGCACCGGCCACCAGTCTAGCGGCGATCGTTAAGGAAGTCAGAACGTCTGTTATTAATATTATGGCGCAAGCTCCTGAGCTGGGACTTGATCCAAATCGTATAATAGTCGGTGGTCATTCAGCAGGAGGTCACCTGGCCGCCATGGTCGAATCCACCGATTGGACTGAATTTGGCATGGCACACTCGCCGGTTTATGCCAGCTTCGGCATCAGCGGCCTTTATGACCCACGCCCTCTCTTGCTGACCAGCTTCCAGCATATATTGTCATTGCCTGAGAACAGCAACCACCTAGTTGCCAAGTCGTCGAAATCAGCCATGCACGGGCTTGACTTGGTTGCCTGCGGCTCTGACGAAACAGAAGAGTTAAAGTCTCAGTCCCGGCGCTACGCGAATGACGTCCGTATGTGTTTGAATTACTATCCTTTACATTGGGAACCGCAAAAAGACCATTATTCTATCTTGCTCGCTTTGGCCAATGCCCAGTCTGTCTTATTTCGCCGAGTATTGAACCTATTTAATCTATAGAAAAAGACGTCACGATAGCCTGAACGAATTACCAAAACCCAGCGAGGTCGATGTTGAAGCGACTATGAAACCCTCAACTCGTCAAGGATATTCACTGCTATGCGGTATGTTAACTTTAGTCAACTTCGCTCATTTCATGCGGTGGCCCTGACCGGCAACGTTACAAGTGCTGCTCGTTTATTGCACGTAAGCCAACCTACAGTGACGACGCAACTCAAGCAACTTGAAGAAACGTATGGTGTCGAACTAGTCTTCAGAATGCACCGCGGAGTAAAACTAACCCCTCTTGGGGAAGAATTACAAAAGCTAACCATGCGAATATTCGCTTTGGAAGAAGAGGCCATAACCGTACTTAAAGACGCAAGTGATTCTGATATGGGTCAGTTGTTTGTTGGCGCCGTTGGTCCGTTTTTCAGTATAAAGCTGATCACAGAATACAACCGTACTTATCCGAACGTAAAAGTATCCCTTACAACAGGCAATAGCAGTGAAATATTAAAAAAACTTATTCAGTTTCAAGTAGACGTGGCCATTATTGGTAACGTCGAATCGAACCCGCTCTTAACTATGTATCCAATTTCAAAGCATCCGGTTGTTCTAATAGTGGGTGAGTCGCACTCTTGGTTTGGCAAAAAAAGCGCTAAGCTGGCAGAGTTGGAGAACATGAAAATAGTTTATCGCGAGGAAGGGTCTGAAACCCGAAAGGCACTAGAGACCGCGCTAGCAGAGCGAGGGGTAACTCCGTCAGTGGTGATGGAAGTAAACAGGGAAGCAGTGCGGGAAGCTGCGTTGCATGGGCTGGGCATCGGTGTGGTTTCTGAGGCTGAGTTCAGGCCTGGCGAATATCTGCACGCAATTCCTATCGATGACTGCGAAATATACACTGAAGCATTCATGGTTTGCCTGAAAGAACGTGCGGACATGCACAAGATCAAAGCCTTTCTTAATCTGTCAGAGCTCGTCGATCCATTTGGTTGGCATGACGCGTCACAGCATCCTCAAATACCGAGTGCAAAGATTATTGTAGAAAAAAGCACTCTAGCTAATCCGTGACGCTCTCTCCAAGTTCTCGAATTTGTTACGGCAAAATGTGTAGATTTTATCTGGCCACGGCCAATCTATAGCCCTACCAATCAGAACAGAGGACCGTAAAACTATTAAACGAGAATAGGCCCTGCCCTGCTACACCCTATTTCATTCCGTAGCGAGAGACTCCTAAACCCCAATCCGACAATGCTAAAATCGTGGCCGGCCCACACCGAAAAACCTTCTAATTCCTCAATAACCAAAGGTCATATTCGGGCGACCCAAAAATTTCACTCTGTGCCCAAACTATAGGCTCCCAGGCGATTTCGAGCGATATGGACACGATCTGTTCGGCGACAATTAGGATGACCGGTCGTAAGCGTCCGGCCATCACACCTTGCTAATGACCGTCGGCGTCCAGTTATGCGGTAGCAACGTAAGCGCCAATAAATCAGCACCTACATTCCGGCTCGCCGATTGCACACACTGACGTCCTCACCCATTCCACGAGGAATCAGCATGACCCCAACCGAACGAGCACAGGTCTGGCAGCGGCATATTGCTGACTGGCAAGCCTCCGGCGTGTCCGGCAGCGCTTACTGCAAGCAACAGTCGCTGGTTTACCATCAATTTGTTTACTGGCGCCAGAAGCTAACCCCGACTGACGACTCTCCAAAGCAGGCGCAAACGGTCACCGGGTTCGCTCGGGTCGTTTCTGCTCCTGGCGTTGGCATCGGCGGAGCCGATGGTCTGACTGTGGCATTGCCCGGTGGTGTTTCGATCACCGGTTTGCACGCCGGCAATATCGAGTTGCTCGGCGCTGTGTTGAGACAGCTGTGATGCGCCACCGATATTTGCGCCCGTCCTTGTCGTTGCCAGAGATTTATCTGTACCGAGCCCCCGTTGATTTCCGCAAGCAGGCCCAGGGCCTGGCGGTCTTGGTTGAACAGGAACTGGGTCATAATCCGTTTACTGGAGCGCTTTACGCCTTCACCAATAAACATCGAAACAAGATTAAATGCCTGATGTGGGAAGACAACGGCTTTGTGCTCTATTACAAATCGTTGGCGGAGGAGAAGTTCAAATGGCCGAAGGCTTCGGATGAGCTGATGCCACTGACGGGGGAGCAGATCAACTGGTTGCTGGACGGCTACGATATTGCCTTGTTAAAAGGGCACAAAACCCTGCATTATGAGGCCGTTAATTAGCCCTTTTCTCGTGCTTCAG